>CDZN01014223.1_pt1 | contig 69755 bp, 82 predicted proteins | sample 557701 | NCBI WGS metagenome assembly CDZN01 (sample SAMEA3182089, study PRJEB8094) | gut metagenome | biome: human; feature: gut; material: Stool; isolation source: human stools | place: Canada | collected 2013-02-04 | reverse complement strand
ACCACAGATTACACAGATTAACACAGATATAGATGTTATTGTCCCATAAAATAAAAATCTGTGTGAATCCGTGTAATCTGTGGTGAGCTGAAGTTAGAGGATTGTTATCTCTTCACGTCTCTGTTCTTTTTCGCAATAATGGCATTTCACGATGCAATTATCCTTATCTATCACATGAAAGATGGTGCTCATCGGTTCATTGTTGGTAATACATTTCGGATTGGCACATTTCACGATGCCACGAAGTTCATCCGGCATTTTTACCTCTTTCTTTTCTACTACCTCGTAATCGCGGATAATGTTCAGTTTGACGTGCGGTGCTACTACCGAAATACGGTTGATCTCTTCGTCACAAAAGAATTTATCTGCAATTTTGATGATCCCTTTTTTGCCTAGTTTTTTGCTGTCGAGGTTGAATCCGATCGTGATATTGCTTGTCATTTGTTCCACACCGAGCAGTTGCACTACGGTGAAGAGCTTTTCAGATGGGATATGGTCAATCACTGTTCCGTTTTTCAGGGCAGCTACTTGCAATGCTTGTTTATTTTCGCTCATAATAAAATATCGTTTTTAACGTCCTCTAATGTGATACCTAATACATCGCAAAGGATTGCTTCGCGGGCATACAGACCGTTTTGCGCCTGTTGGAAATAATATGCTTTCGGGTTGTCATCCACATCGTAAGCAATTTCGTTGACACGGGGAAGCGGGTGCAGGATACGCAGGTTCGGACGTGTGTTTTCCAACATTTTGTTACGGAGAATATATACATTCTTCACCCGTTCATATTCCATCAGGTCGGTGAAACGTTCGCGTTGCACACGGGTCATATATAGAATATCGGCGTCGGCGATAATCTCTTCGGAAAAGTCTGTATGTTCAACGTATTTTATTTGGTGCGTTTTGCAGTAAAGTTTGTATTCTTCCGGCATTTTCAATTCTTCAGGAGCGATAAAATGGAAAGTCGGATTAAAGTGTCGCATCGCCATCAGCAAAGAATGTACGGTGCGGCCGTATTTCAAGTCACCCACCAGGAAAATATTCAGATTTTCCAGCGTTCCTTGCGTCTTGTAGATAGAGTAAAGATCGAGCATCGTCTGCGACGGGTGCTGGTTAGCTCCGTCACCTGCATTGACAATGGGCACCGGGGCTACTTCGCTGGCATACCGTGCAGCTCCTTCGAGATAGTGTCGCATGACGATAATATCTGCATAGTTACTCACCATCATGATCGTGTCTTTAAGTGTTTCCCCTTTGGAAGAGCTGGTGGCCTTGGGGTCAGAGAATCCGATTACTCGTGCACCGAGACGGTTGGCAGCTGTTTCAAAACTCAAGCGGGTACGGGTGGAAGGTTCGAAGAACAGGGTTGCTACTACCTTTCCTTGTAATAACCGGCGATTGGGGTTCATTTCAAACTGCTTCGCCATTTCGAGCATGTAGAGGATTTTTTCTTTAGAATGTTCGGCAATGGTTACTAAACTTCTGTTTTCCATTTTGTTATCTTTTATGTGGATAGAACTTGTTTTACCGGAGCGTAAAGGTACGAAGAATTTGTGAAAAGCACAGATTTTTCGTACCTTTTTTATCAGCTTTTAATCAGTCGGCTTATTTCCGTCCGCTGGCTAGTGCTGCAATGATATATTTCCCCGGTGCTCCGATTTTGCTCCAGGCCGTATTGGAGAGTAGTTTCCATACTTGGGTGCCTTTCCTGCCATAGTCTGATAACCGGAGAATTGTCTGCCTCTCCTTCAAATTAGTCACTTTGTGGCGTTCCAGACTTTCTATCAGTCCGTTCATGTTGTGTGTGGCCTGATTGTATGCATACCCCGGAATTTCAAACGAAGCATCGCTTATTTCTTCTTCTTCTTCAGTATTTAGTTTAGTTTCCTTTAGTTTAGTTTGTCGAGAAATGTCTGCATTTTCTGAACTCACCTCCTCTTGAGTTGGAAAAATGTTAGCATTTTCCTTGTTCAACTCATCCTTGTGTATCCTTTTTCTCTGTTTGGTCTCTAATAAATAAGGTAGTTGTGAGAAATCTATTTTTCTTCGTGTCGTAGCTTCGAACCACACTCTTTGAATCTGTTCCGAAGTGAGTATACCGTGTTTCTCGTAGGTTTCTTTATGGAAAAATCCTTTTTCCAATAACAGGTCGACAATCTTTTCCATCATGTCCTCTTTGATCCCGCCACCTACTTTGCGGACGAAAATTAGATTTTGTTCTTTCCCCCAAGAGATGTAATATCCCTCTTTATAGATTTTGCAAAGTAATCGCATGACCATGTAAGAAGCTAATACTCCGAATTTTGCTTCTAATAACTCCATAACCTCTTCGTCAAAAAAGTTTGCCGGTGTCGGGAAGTAAGGTATCCCTTTATTAATCATATTCATTGTTCAATATTTTTTATTATAAACTATACAATAGCTTTCCATTCCATCAGGTTTCCGATCATGAATCTTCTCCATCCTTTTTGTTCTTCACTCCAATAGATAATAGACTCTTGTTGTGCTGTGATATTAAATTCTCTATGAAAGAATTTTTCATATCCTACCAGTGTTCCTTTTTCCAGGCAGAACGTACCATCCTGCTTATGAAAAGCTATCATTGCATTTCCATACAACATGTGTTCTATTAGTTTAATGCACTCCTGTACAATTCTATCCGCACATTTATCCGAAATCCCCTTTTCGGCAGTAATACGTTTTTTCCATACTAATTTGCAAGCTTCTAACTTGCCTTTCTTGATCTTTTGTCTCATTTTCTTCTGTTTTTTGATTGAAAAATTAAGTTTTTATTTAAACATAAATATCCCCTGTCGGATAGTGACGGTATACTGTTGTCATAGCGTTACTATCCTTTCATTATAGTGACGCTATGACAACAGCATACCGTCACTATTTTTTGAGAGAAATTCTTGTTGTTTTCCGACCGGTTGAAAACGGCGGCGAAGGTAGGCCTTATATTTCACTTGTCCCATTATTTTTTCTTAGTACTTGCTTTTAAGCTTTTCAGCCTGTTCTCTTTTTTCCTTTTTCTCTTTCATATATTCTTCTTCGACAGACTTTTTCAATGCCGCCAATTCAGCATGTATACTGCTAAGTTCCATTAACTTATAGCCGCCATGCTTGTGAATGTATAATACTTTTTTAGGGGGCACAGAACGATATGTGTAAACTACGCAGGTATCGAAAACTCATTGAACTGCCGATGAATAAAAGGTTTTGGATGAATTCTCCTATATGTATAAACCAAAACGACGCGCTACAATAACTAACATTGCGTTTACATTGGGCTACCATTTGAATGGCTTAAACAGGACAAAAGGTTAACTATTGGTTAATCGGCTTGCATTATCGAGGCATAAACTACCATACATAAGGCTAAAGTCCTCTATATATCGCTTATTTTGGCATATTACTGCCGAGGTAGGCGATTTCTTTTTGCTGTTTGAAAAACTGTTCGAGAGCTATGAAATCGTTGTTTAAGAAAGAGGTTCTGAGAGGATATACCGGTAGGTGTTTAATTGTTAAAAACAGAGTTGGGCATACCTTTGGACATACAGTTGGGCATACCTTTTTGGGTGCGTTAGATATAGTATTTGAAAAGTTGGGCATACCTTTTCAGGACTTTTTTTTGCGTGTTGAGATATAGATAATACCTCTTTTGATACGTTTTTTGCCGTATTTATGCGTTTTAATAGGGGGATAATACCATTATTGTGACTGTTTTTTACAATTCTAATATGAGATAAATTGTTGATTTATAGTGTGTATATTAGGATTTATATGTAATTTAGCGGTGAAAAAGTGCGTGTGTGTGCTTTTATGTATAAAATAGATATTATTTCCTTATAAAATTGTTGTTCATTCTCCAGGTTTTTACTATACTTTTGTGGTGACTGGTACAACAACATAGGGATTTAACTATTAAATAATAGAAAAGAATGCCCTTTATGGAGGCTGTAACGAAAGGAACAGCGACTTCGCCCTATGTAGAAAGTGTCAGTCACTCCTACGGAGGGCTTTCTTTTTGTATATAAAATTGAATGACTTATGGGCGAAGTTAAAAATGTGATCGAGACTGTTGTTGTCGATGGAAAAGAAATGGCCATTAAACGCCGGAGTGATAATGTATGGGTGAATATGACGCAAATGGCTAGGACTTTTGGTAGAAGTAAGCGTCCTGATAATTGGCTGAAAACTAAAGAATCCAAAGAATACTTAACGGTTTTAAGCGTGTCTACGAAAATAGACACGGCTGATTTAGTGATAGTTAAACAGGGAGGAACACCAGAAGAACAGGGAACATGGTGTACCGATTATCGTATTGCTATGCGATTTGCACAGTGGTTAGATGTCAAATATAGTATTCAAGTAGACAGTTTATTGGTTCAAATTGCAAACGGAGAAAAGATTGTATCTGATGTTCTTCCTTTTGACGGGAAGAATTATATCAGTCAAAGTGATTATTGCCGGACGCTTGAGTGTAATTATCATAGCTTCTTTGGTTTGAAGAGCCATTTCCCTACAGAGTATATATATGTATTGGGAGTTTGGTATGTGAGTATGAAGCTTTATCGAATGAAAGAGGCTGACAGAAGAATAAGAGGGGTAAAAGCTGATTTGCGAAAGGAAAAGGATAGATGGCAGTTGGAGTTAGATTTTCAATGATCAATAAATAAGGTGGTAGGTTTTATCTATCACCTTATTTATTGATATATGCTTAGTTTTCAATTTTTTCATATTTTTGCATTTCCTTTTTTATCGGACAGTGGCAGAGGTCACATTGTCGGCATCCGGCGAAGAAGGCTTCTTTGTAGATGCATTCTTCGCATCGCCTAAACCCTTAGGATGTTCTTTAATTTCTTCTGTATCCGGCTCATAATGTGAAAGTCTAGCTTTAGTTTCGGCAAGTTCTTTTTCTATTAATCGTAATTCTGCTTGAAGTTGGTCGATCTTAGCGTCTTTTTCATCAAGCTTTTCTATGAGGCGTAACGACATAGCAGATATATTAGAATCAGTTAACGATGGCAATAAATCAAATTGATTTATACTGTATACTTCAATGAATTTATCAAGAAAAGTATCTGCTAGTCCTCTATTACCATTTAATACAGAGTTAAGATATTGAGGCTTAATACCCAATGCTCTTGATATATCCGCTTTAGATATACCATCTTTAGACAATCGTTCAACCTCTTTCTTGAACCATTTCTCTTTTAATAAGGATATATTTTCCATTTATAACGCAAAAAGATTTATGTTTTCTTGCATATATAAACCAAAATGGTTTACTTTGCTACCGTTACCCAAATAGGTAACGCCACAAATATACGAAAGAAAATCAAAATAGTGATATATGAAGACAGTAATAATCAAAGAGTACGAATTGCCACTGGTACCGCCTACTGGATACAAAAAGGCTGTAGCAAAGGCTGCTGGAGTTAGTGAGAAAACAGTATATAACGCTATTAAAGGTGGATTGAGAGGTCCGCAGAGTGATAAGGTTATGCAAGTCTATAAGGAGCTGTATGGCAAACCGGTAAAAACGGAAGTAGTTAAGTAGTAACCATTAAATAATATAAAGTATGAAAAAGAATAAGGCTTTGAGAACAATAATTGAACTTGATGAGGTGTGTCAGAATGTAGTACCGAGACATTTTTATGTACTAAGAATCTTCGGCATCCCAATAGTACGGTTCAACCAGATAGAGCGGGATGTCGAAGTAGATGAAGAAGAGGACGTTGCTTAGTACTTAGTTAGCAACAAAGGACTGAATTTATGAGTTTGAACAATTCCGCCTTTGGAAAGCCATATACATTCAATTTCCTGAATGTCCGGATATTCACCAATGATACTATTGATTGTCATTCTAAATTTGGTACTGGCGAATTTATCCTCGCTCTTGAGATACACTACATCTCCTACTTGAAATTTTATCGGTTTAGCTTTAGGCATAAAGTATAATTTTAGTTAGACAGCTACAAATGTAGCAAAACTATCCCGGTTCGGGATGAATAGGGATTGACTTTTTGAATATAAACTTTAAAGAATTGAAGTTATGATATATTGGAAAGAAGAATGCACCCGTCTGGTGAACTCGCAGTCGGTGGTAGTAGTGGTTGATCACTACAATGAGAACAGAGTTCCTGTGTTCGCAATCCGGCGGGCACAGTCAGCCGGTGGAAGCCGTAGTGGTAAGAACTCCTACTGGAGTGTAATGTTTGACGAGCCGTTAAGTGATGAATGTAACGCGGTAACGTTCCCTTTTATTTTGGCTACGATAAGTTTTGACCACAATCATGAAATTCTGATTCTTTCGAAGCGGCTGGAAGAATATCATCCGGCTTGGACACTGGATGGGTATGAGAAAGAGTTGGAGTGGCGCAAGGGAAGTGCGCTTTACGCGATGAAACTGATGTTTAACGATTTAAATGGAATAGCATGAAAGTGATTAGATGGATTCAGAATGTGGCCGCTGCGGCTGCGTTTATTGTAGCCCTCAATTTGGTTGACGGGCTTGGTGTTTCAATAAAGGATACCTGTACGGCTGGTGTGTTGTTGGTTCTTTCAGTGTCTATGCTGCTGGGACGGGCTTTGGAAGAGGAAGAAAGGAGGGCAGAGTGATGGATGACGAAAGAATGATGCATAGAAAGAATTTAGAGAAACGCATTGAAGAACTTACGATTCTAAGGAATGAATCCGAACTGTCGCTATTAGAAGCAGGCTGTTTGGAGTTTATTAACGAGATGACTGACAATCCGTTTTTATGGATACCTCTATTATCTCAGGAACATCCTTCTTTATATTATCAGAAAGCGATACAAGACTCTTCAGCAGAGCCTTATCTTCGGTTAGCCGGTCTTTTGGAATTTTCACTAAAAAATTCAATTCCAAAGGAACTCCAAATGCAGGGGTTGACCATCCGGATTCAGGAAAATAAATGTCACTACTGTATCTCAGGTTCAATTTCCTTAGATGATCTTTATAAATTGTGCGAACATCATCAAGTGGACCTTGACTGTATGAATAAAAAATAATAGAGAAATAGTTCATGGTTATATGATTTTTTGGTTTGATAGCTACAAAGGTAGCAAAACTATTCCGGTTCGGGATGAATAGGGATAGTGTTTTTCTCACATGCAAGATAAGAACTTTAATGGGGGCTTACGAGTTCGGGTCGGTGCCGGATGCTTGCGCAAATTTAAAATGTTTGATTATGGAAATGTTTGGTAATATACGGTGCGTGACTTTCGCTGAGTTGGTGACTCAGGGAGGAATCCTGAGTAAACCGAACTATGATAAGAAGGTACGTGAGGGAAAGATAATACCCCTGACGATTGGTGGAAACGGACGTAAGGTTCTCATCGACTACATCTCCCTTTACAAGCCCATCAAAGACGCTTACGACGCCAAATATCCGGACGCGGAACAACGGATGAAAGAACAAATCAAAGAAGAAATCATGAGTGACGCTTTAAGAAGTGACAGTAAAGCTGTTGAATTCTACCGTGACAGATACAGGCTTGCAGATGGTAGTGGACTGACAGATAAGAAGCAGGCTGAATATGTGCTGAATGCACAGGTGATGAATGAGATGATCCGCGTAGAAAGTGAAATGGTGTCGCGACACCGGAAAAACGGTTATTCACACCCGAAGGAAGTTTGGGAAACCGTGCTGGGCACATGTGAGAAACTTCGCGGAATCTATCAACACACACTTCCATCCACAGCCCGTCTTCGTGAAAAGTATACCGCTTATAAGAAATATGGATACGAAGTTTTGGTCAGTCGCAAGAACGGGAATCAGAATACCCGTAAGATTGGCCCGATGGAAGGGCGTTTATTGCTGAAATTGAAACGCAGCAAGTTTCCTATTTACACCGATTCGCAGATATTTGATGAATATAACCGCCAAGCTGTTGAGCGTGGCTTGAAACCAATCAAATCAATGACTACTTTGCGTAATTACCTGAATGATCCTGCCGTAATGCCACTCTGGTTCGCAGCCGTCTACGGTATGCAAAAGTGGAAATCAAAGTATTCTTCATTACTGAAGACACAGCTTCCGCAGATGCGTGATGCCCTTTGGTACTCTGACGGTACGAAACTGAATTTATACTACCGGAATGAAGCCGGAAAGATGTGTACCACTTCCGTTTACGAGGTGATGGATGCCTATAGCGAAACATTGATAGGCTACGACATTGCCCCGAAAGAAACATTCGACAGCCAATATCGTGCATTTCGCCAGGCAGTAGAATTTGCGTTCGTTCGTCCTTACGAAATAGTAAATGACAATCAGGGCGGACATACCAAACTTGCCGCACAGGGTTTCTTTGATAAGATTGCCATTCTTCATAAACCTACAATGCCCTACAACGGACAGAGCAAGACGATTGAAAGTGTCTTCGGACGTTTCCAACAGCAGATACTTCATAAGATATGGTACTTCACCGGACAGAATGTGACGGCCAAGAAGTTGAGTAGCAAGCCGAACCTTGAGTTCATAGAGGAAAACGCCTACGCATTGCCCACATTGGCAGAGGTGAAAGAAATCTATCGTCAATGTCGTGAGGAATGGAACAACGCCGCCCATCCGGCTACCGGTATCGCCCGCATCGATATGTACCGCATGAGTGAAAATCCGGAAACTACACCTGTTCAGCCCATAGACATGATACAGATGTTCTGGCTGACAAGCGCCAAAGAGGTGACCTATACCAATGCCGGACTGAGAATAGAGATTGACAAGCAGAAATATGAGTATGAAGTCTACACTGAAGACGGTCTGCGCAACGAGCGATGGGCACTTCGTAACACCGGACGCAAATTCCGTGTTTTGTACGATCCGATGGACATGTCCATCGTAGAACTCTGGGAAGTCACCGCATCGGGATTGAAATACAGTGCAAGCGCTACTCCACGGGTTGTAATCAGCCGTGCGACACAGGAACGCACTACGGAAGAAAGCTCTTTCATGTGTCGGACAGTCAATTTGAACAAAGAGACAATGGCTCTGGTGCAACTCAGTACTGAAGACTTTGATTTAAACGAAGCCATCGCCGCTGAATTGTTTGGGCTTTCCACTCCCAAACCGAAGAATGTGAGCAAAAAGAAGATGGACGAAGTACGCGAGAAATTCGAAGCGGGTGTATTGGAAGCCCCAATTTCCTTACCGGAGAAACTCGCCATGGAGGAAGAAGAGGGAGATACGGAACTGGGGTATTCCACAACCGGAGAATATACCAAGGTCACTTCGAATCTAACCTTCGAGGACGTAACCTCTTCCCGTTATGACCGGATGTAATATCCGCCTGTTCAATCAGTATTCAATAATCAATCAAATAATATTCAAACAATGAAAGATTTAAGCATAGAAGATAAAAATGCTATTCGTGACGCTCTTAGTGCCTATTGTGACAACTACTTGTCACGCAACCGTGCAGCGGAAAGCCTGAATGGCGTGAGTGCCGCTACTGTATCTACTATATTAAACAGTAAGTACACCAACATATCCGATGATATGTTTATCCGCATCGCCACGCAAATCGGCTTTAGCTTTGAGCACTGGGCACTGCATGAAAGCGAGACATTCAAAGACATTACTTTTGTACTGGCAGATGCCCAATTGTACAAGAACGTCACCTGGGTGGTCGGCGATGCCGGATGCGGGAAGACTACCGCGGCTATTGACTACCGTAAAAAACATCGCAACGTATTCTATATCCTTTGTTCGGAAGACATGAAGAAAAGTGACTTCGTTCGTGAAATAGCCAAACAGGTAGGTGCGCCAACCGACGGAACCAACCTTCGCGATATGCTTGAGTATGCCATCAGTATGATCGCCTTTCTGAATAATCCTCTTATCATCTTTGATGAAGGTGATAAACTGACCGATTCAGTTTTCAATTATTTCATCTCCATCTACAATCGTCTCGAAGGTCATTCCGGTATTGTCTTTTTCTCTACGGATTACATCAAACGCCGGATGGAAAACGGATTGCGGTATAATAAGAAAGGTTATAAGGAAATCAACTCCCGCATCGGCCGTCGGTTCTTCGACCTTACATCTACCACCCGGAATGATATTTTCGCCATTTGCCGTGCGAATGGGCTGACCGATGAAGCGGAGATAAAAAAGGTGTTGAAAGATGCGGAAGCCAGCGAAAACGACCTTCGCAGAGTGAAGCGTTTTGTCCATTCCCGCAAACGTCGTATTGATGAACAGAAAAGGAAGGGAGATGCGGAATAATGGGCAGAGCCAAGTCGGTGAGTGAGTTGCTTGCCACGAAAGTGGAAACTTTTCCCTTCAAGGACGAATGGTACGATGCTTTCGGAGAACCGGAACGTAAAGGCGTCTGGCTTGTATGGGGAAATTCCGGTAATGGAAAAACAACCTTCGTCGTTCAACTCTGCAAATATCTCTGTCAGTTTGAACGGGTGATATACAACAGCCTGGAAGAAGGAGCTAGTCTGACGATGAAAAATACATTGGTGCGGTGCGGAATGTTGGAGGTGAACCGTCGGTTTCTTCTTCTGGACAATGAACCGATAGATGAACTGAGTGAACGGTTGCTACGACGGAAGTCTCCGGGAATAGTGGTCATCGACAGCTTCCAATACACGCAGATGAACTATAAACAGTATATAGCCTTCAAGGAGAAGCACAAGGATAAGCTGATTATTTTCGTCAGTCACGCAGATGGAAAGCTTCCATCCGGACGCAGTGCCCGCAGCGTGATGTATGACGCCTCTCAAAAGGTATATGTGGAAGGGTACAGGGCATTCAGCAAAGGTCGGTTCAACGGACCAAAGATGCAAATTGACGCATGGCCGGAGGAAGCCGCCAAATATTGGGGGGAAGTTTTCTAATCATTAAAATAACATCATGAGAACAACGAAAGACAAAACAATCAGTCCACAACAGATGAAAGCGTTGCACGCCACATTTCGCAGCAAGGGATTTGATGAAGAAGATCGTCATGATTTTATCAATCGGTTTACGGAAGGGCGTGTCAGCAGCACAAAGGAACTGACTTTTAATGAGGCAAGGCTGATGCTTGAGCGGCTGAATGAATCTGACAAGAAAAAGAAAGAACGGGAACAGATGGAAGCTAAGAATCTGTTGAAGGTGATTTTCTTTCTCTCTTTTGAAATCCCTTTCCTGAACAAAGGATTCAGTAACGATACGGAAGAGGAGTTTGAAATGAATAAGGCGAAACTCAACGTGTTTTCCCGTGATAAGAGTGCTTCACATAAGAACGTGACGGAAATGAGTTTGTCTGAGTTGAAAGCCTTCAAAAGGCAACTGGAAGCCATTGCGCATAACGAAAATAATAAATATAAAAACAAGAAATCATGAGAAAGAGTCAGGAAATAAATAAGGCGATTGCCATTCTGCGTAAAAAGGGGGATAAGACTAGTCTGAATCAAGCGGAAGTCTTGAGTGGACGTCATTCGGAAGTATGGGTGTTTGAGCACTATGTTCAGAACGTATCAGATGAATGTCGGGACGAAGCGACTTATTGTGCGGCTCGCGATGCTGCGTTATTCCTAAGTGGGAAACTTGAGTTGGCAGAACTGATACCTGATGCGGAGCAGTATCTGATAGCAGAAAAAGAACTGAAAGATTCATCGGGCAAGGATAGGATGAAGAGGTTAGAGGAACGTGTTGCTGAACTGGAGCATGTGATTGCTCTTTTATCGGAGAAAATAAATTTGACGGTAAGGGATGAGGATTTGGGGTATATGACTTCTAAAGAGGTAGTCGATTATATCGGTTGCCCGGTATCTTTGATGAGAAACTGGAGAAAAAAAGGTGTCTTGCCTTATTATCAGAGGGGAAGTCGAGTCTTTTATCATAAAAAGGATATCGATAATAGTACCACTATAAAAAAATATATGAAGACTCATGGCACGCTTGCAAAAGGAATCCGTTGAATCCATGTCTTTTCGTCTTCAGGAGATCACCCGCCTGAAAGAACGAATCACCCGGGATGAATCCCGCCTGGATGAAATCATCAACATCCTGATGGAACGTGACACTTCGGAGAAATCGAAGGAAACGGATGATTTGATTTTAGAATTGAACAGTACGGAAATACGGATTGAACGGGATAAAGTTAGCCTTGCGAAGTTGAAAGCCCCTTCGGAACTGACGGACGAAGACCGTAAATACCTTCCAGGACCGGGAAGTTCAGAGAAATTCAATATCAAGTATTAATCATAGTATGAACCATTAAAAGAAAAGAATTATGGCAAAGACAAGAGTAAAGAAAGTCGTTATTTCCGGCATTACATCGGAACAGGCGGAAATCGCCTTCAGTGAGTTTGCAACGGCTGACGCCAAAGTGCAGAATATCCAAAGCAAAATGGATATGGAAATCACCCGCATCCGTGACAAATATGCGGATGCACTAGCAGAACAGCAGGACATTAAAGAGAAGAACTTTGAAATCATGCAGACATTTGCTACCGAACATCGTGAAGAATTGTTTTCCAGGCGCAAAAGTTATGAAAGTGCTCATGGCACGTTCGGTTTCCGTACAGGCACGCCCAAGCTTAAAAACATCAAGGGTTTTACCTGGGCGTCCGTCACTAACCTGGTGAAGGAATTTCTTCCTGGGTACATCCGTGTAAGCGAAGAACTGGCGAAGGACCGCCTTCTTGCCGATCGTGATAAGGAGGATGTGGCTGAACAATTATCAAAGTGTGGGATGACAATAGTACAAGATGAAACCTTCTATGTGGAACCCAAGAAAGAAAACGAACAATCGTCCTGAGTACTCGTACGATCCTATCGGTAGCCGTTGGGCGGTTTACCGATGGGAAAAGTCCGGGAATATTAGTACTGGAAACAAAGTGGCGGAATTTTCTACCCGCGAAGAAGCCCGGAAAGAATGTTTTCGACTGAACGGCTGGAAATATCAAGCCCTTAAATCATGAAGAAATTCATCTATAAGAGCAATCTCCGGCGTGAACGGATGCCGGAGTGGCTCAAAGACATCACGGATTACACACTGAAAGAATTTAATAGTTTTTTTCCTTTCGGTTCAAAATTCGACTTTGAGATGTTGGAATGGGGTATAAAGGAAGACTTAAAGCTGCTCGGAAAAGAGAATGTAACTGCGGAACTGGTGACGGATGAAGAAGAGATGGTCATCTTTGTCAAGCGTTCTGGACGTACACTGATCTCAATCTATTTTAAATAACATTTTATCAACAATTAAACAACTTACAATTATGGCAATGCACACATGGTTTGAATGCCGTATCCGTTACGAAAAGGTGATGGATAACGGAATGCAGAAAAAAGTAACTGAACCCTATCTGGTTGACGCGCTTAGCTTTACGGAAGCGGAAGCACGTATTATCGAAGAGATGACACCCTTCATATCGGGAGAATTCACCGTATCGGATATTAAACGTGCTAACTACAGCGAACTGTTCCCTAGTAATGATGAACAGGATGACCGCTGGTTCAAGTGTAAACTGGTCTTCATCACTCTTGATGAAAAGAGCGGGGCAGAGAAATGTACTTCCACTTATGTGCTGGTTCAGGCTTCCGACCTCGACCGTGCGAAAAAGAACCTGGACGAAGCGATGAAGGGAACGATGGCGGATTATCAGGTTCCATCGGTGACGGAGACGGCTATTATGGATGTTTATCCATATACGGCATCAGATAACGAACCGGAATTCAGGGAATGATTATAGCTGTAGACTTTGACGGAACCATTAGCCGGGGTAAATACCCGGCTATTGACGGAGAACAACCGTATGCGGGTGAATCGCTGAGAAAGCTCTATTCGCAAGGTCATAAGATTATCATATGGACTTGCCGTACCGGAGACAGACTTTTGGAAGCTATCAACTGGCTTCTTGAACATCAGATTCCATTCAGTCGTATCAACGACCACGATCCGGATAATTTGACCAAATACGGTGGTGAAGGTGGAAAGAAAATATACGCGCACGTCTATATTGACGATAAGAATATCGGCGGCTTCCCCGGATGGCCTGCATGTCTGGCGGAGATTGAGCGTATGGAAGCTGAATACGAAGATTCTTTGAAACAACAAACCTTAAAAATGAATAGCCAAAGCAGTACTAGCAGTATCACATCCGGTCCTTGAGGCAAAGCCAAGAAAGGACTATCTAAATCACTTCCGACAGTCAAAGCCCCTGGAAGGAATTTTCTTTGCAGACTTTGTCGGCGAAGTGGTTGAAAAGAAATCCCGGCGCAAGTCGGCACACTATTCCGCTTGTTATGATGCCATTATCAAGCATCTGAACGAGTTTTCCCGGCTTTATGATTGTGACATTTTTACGAATTCCGTCACAGAAGAGTTCCTTGACGATTTTATCATTTACCTCGAGAATTGCGGTTTGCGGCACAATACGATTGTCGGTTACATTCTAAAAATGCAATCAATGATCAGAAAAGCTTCGCAATACAATTATGCGGTAGATGCGACTTATGATGCGATAGACATGCGTACGGAACCAACGTTTGCAGTCTTCCTGTCCATGAACGAAATCACCCGGATTTATTATAAGTTCGAGAACCAGGACAAGAGAAAGGCGAAAGAGCGTATCCGCGCCCTGTTTGTCCTTGGTTGCCTAACTGAACTAAGATATTCCGACTATTCCATATTGATGGCAACCAACCTGCAAAACAGATACATTGTAAAACGTACCAAGAAAACGAATGTTGATGTGAAGGTTCCGGCTCATGACTATGTGAAGGAAATCTTTGCGAAATACAATGGTCAGATACCATCAGGGCTCTGCATCCAGTACTTCAATAAGTACCTGAAGTTAATTATGCGGGAAATCGGTCTGAATGATAAAACTACTTTTTTTATACAGAAGGTGGAGAACTTAAAACTGTCACTCGTGAAAAATGGGAACTGATAAGTAGTCATACGGCCAGAAGGAGTGCTGCCACCAATATGTATTTGATGGGACGCATGAAAATTCTGGAGATCATGAAACTAACTGGGCACCGCTCGGAACAAAACTTCTTCCGATACATCAGACTGACAAATGATGATACGGCACGATCGATAAGCGGAGATATGTTTTTTAGAAAATAATAATTGGGCGTCTGCCTGTATTGGTGGACGCTCAAAATCAACCCAGATATGAAAAGGAAACATATAAAAAAACTGGAGAAAGCACTAGAGGGCTATGACCGGGTTATAAAAAATATAAGCGCTGTGTATGAGGACTGCGATGATTCCGGTGAAGTGTTTTTTAACTCCGGTATTAAAGTATCTGCGATTCTCAAGCCGCTTATTGCAGATGCAAGGTATGATAGAAATTTTTTGGAATCCAAAAAAAGAGCTTTAGAGAATTTAGTGGAGGAATCATTATCAATTCAAATAAAGAATGGGATTGAATAAATTTTAGATGTATAGAGATGCTATCCAAGATTCTTTTTATATAAAAATTCGGATGTGTAAATTAAACTGTGTCATGCTCTCTTCTCCTTCAATCTCATCAGTCGGGGAACGGCCCGCGCCAAGGGGCGGGATCACCCGTCCCGACGAGCGTAAAATTACAACAATTTAAACCTGTCTCCAAATTTTATCGCCAATTGTTGTGCAATGGCTCCTCAGTTAGCCAGTGGCATGGTCCATTTCTTACATATATTGCGATAAGCGAGGTAAACCAATTTTCAAGAGCAGTGTCATTAGGGAACACGCCCTTGTTTTTTGTCACTTTCCGTATCTGACGATGATAGCCTTCAACTGTATTTGTGGTATAAATCATACGGTGTATATCCCAATGCTGCATTCAATATACTTTCCAATAAGGGGGCAAAAGTACCATCCTTACCTAACAAAGGCTTACCGGCTTTCAGCTGTTCAATAGCCTTGTTCTTGATACTTTCAAAATCAAATTTTGCTTTCATAAAAAAACTGTGTTAGCAAAGTTAATATTTTATTCCTTGCTGACACAGTTTAAATTACATTTTCTAAAATTCTTGGATAGCACCAAGTTTAATTTGCGCTATAATATTGAAGTTTTTTTCTGTATTTTATTAATATCTTCTTACTAACTAGACGTTGGAGTTTTTTTTGTATTATAGGAATATAAGTTAATAATGCTATTATGGCTAATATGAAAGACCAATATGTAAGCTCACTCTCATTATTATTCGAATAAAGATAACGATAAGTCCCATATATGGAGAAAACTAGAAATAATAATATCGGAATAATTTTAGTACTTTTATATGCCACATACAATAAGAAGCATGACCTCTTTATTTTTTTATTTCTTTCTTCATTAATTATTTTATTCTTGTTTTTTATTTGAATTTGCATGTCTTTTAACTTTTTTGCCATTTCTTCTTTTTCTTCAGCAATAGAGTCTATTTGTTTATTCAATTCAGGAACTTTTTTACTTTCCTGTTCCAAATATATCTGCTTTTTTATGAATATTGCATATTTATTCTCTTCTTCTAAAAATGAAATGGCAGAACTTGCTGTTTCTGTATCAATTAGGTCGGGTGTTATGTTTTGATTCCGCAAATAGAAATAATAACTATTGGCAGTTGTCATATCCATTTCACCTCTTAACATTTCTTCTTTTAATTTCTCATATTCATATGACACATCTTTTTGCACAAGTGAAGATAGTACAATTTGAGCTCTTGCTATTACATCAAATGAGGTTGCTGTTTCTTTAGGATTAAATCCTTTTCTTAAATTAAACCATAGTTTATCTGTATAAAAATCCATTAATGAAATAAACGGCACATATCTTTGTGATATTGTTTTGGATAATTCAATTGAAAATTTAATAGCAAATCCATTAGCGGAAAGTAATACATACTTTATATTTTCTGCCTTTCCCGTATTTTGACCTCTTCGCAGAATATTGATGAAATCACAAAGTTTCAAATATAAAATTTTATCATCTTCTTCTTTATTATACTTTTTACTACTTAATAGAGTTTTAATCCTTTCTTCTGTTTCCAGCAAATATTTTATATTATTAGGGTCGGTAATTTCTATCTCGGGATACTCTTCGATATCGAGCCGTTTTAAATATGCAAAAAAATCCGCTTTCTTTCTGTAGATACCATTAACATCATTGCAAGAATTGATAATTATTCTCATTGCTTCTTTTGAAGGATCCAATGTCTCTTTTCCTTGCTTTATTTTTTTTGCTGCATCAAAATATTTTTCAATTTCCTCTTTTATATCTTGAAAATAGCGTATCTTTATTTTTGTTTGTCCTCCTTTAGAAACACATCTTTCGTTAACTTCTTTCACTAGATTGTAAAAATCGTAAAATAATTTCTGATATAGCTCTCCATTATATCCAACAGCACTAAATAAATACTCAGTATCTAAAAAGAAAACAGTGTCATTTTTCCATATGTCTGTACTGTATGCATCAGTATATTTCATTCCATTGTAAATCACAAGTCCTTCTTTGATTGAGTTTAGCTCATTTTTATCTTCACCTTTTTTCTCTCTCTCAATGATATATTGACTTATATATTTTAAATATTCACTGTCTTTATGTTCCCCTAATAAGAATGAATTGAAGCTATTCTCAAGTTCTTTCGTTTCATTTTCAGATAACTTTTTTAGTCGTTTTTCTTCATAACTACTTATAATATCGTTGATAATATTTTTATAATATTTTTGTTTTTCTTCTATTAATGGCTGGAGATTGACAGGGGAGTAGTTACTTGTTTGCTTAATTTGAAAGTATCCTGTTGAATAAGTCAGCTCATCTTGCTTGACTAACTGCATAAGACATTTCTTAACTACAGCATCTAATAAGTCAAAATCAAAATTCTTTCGTAAAGAACTGAGCATCTCCGTACTTGTAAAAGAGTTTAAATGATCAAGATGTATGGCAGCCTGTATAAATTGTGACAAAACTTTATAAACATCTTGAGACTGACTGACATACAGGGATTTAAAAAGTGCAAGTGATGCTAATAAACGCGTGCTTTTATCCATAATTATGAAAAGTTTTTTTTAATTAGTTCATATTGCGTGTAAAGTTAATGAAAAATATAATAAAAACTTCACTATTGGTATAAAACTTTACGTAATGATTATTTGAATATTTTTATTTGTATAAGCTTTCTTCTTTATGGATTTATTTTTTAACAATATAAGGGACTTGTTAGTTTGATTGATTCAAAATCAAAATGAATATTGATGGAATCGTAATGGAGGGTGTTTTACATCAATCGAAAGATAATATATCATGCGAAGCATGTTCTATTAAAGATACGGTATATTGTAGGAATTTGGGAAGATATGTGTCTTTTACTGCGACAGAGGATTTGTCAGAATAGGGATATATCAATGTAACTCATGGATAACAAAAGAGCCGATACATTCATTGTGCAGCGGCTCTTTTGTTTTATCAGAATGGCCAACCCTATATTCCAGGTTCTCCCAAATACAACACAACCGCTTCATGCTGTAGCGGTGTCAACGCTCTTTGTCTGGGCACGAAGTGTAGTTCTTCCAGCTTGCTGATCAATTCAGGGTTCAGTACAATCCACCGGTGCAGCTGCGACGAAGCACTCCGTTGTGTTGAATTAGGAAAATATTGTTGAGCCAATTCGCTCATATAAATAGCATTCATTTTCTGTTTAATCATTGTTTGAGGTTTATAAAAAACTACCTGCTAGTAAACGTCGGGCTACTAGTAGGTAGTCATTGTGTTTCTACGTAGTAATTACACATCTACTACGTAGTAGTTTTTATGCAGCCGGGTCCGGTGCTTCTCCACTTCCGCTATCACCGGGATTGGATGGTTTTGACGGGTCGATGTGGTCATCTACTATGATTTCTTTCTTCCCGGTCACTTTCGTGAAGCTCAACGCCTCCGAACGTGTGGCTACCTTCACCATCTTACCCGGACGGAACTGGATATGTACAGCCGTGATATTGTTGGCTGTGAATTCCTTCTTGGTTTCCGTACCAGTGCTACATACCTGAATCTGGAATGTCCCGAAGTTTTCCATCTTCACGATTTTTCCGGCTGCCAACTGCACCTTCATCTGGCGAATCAGAGCACGGAGCACATTCAGCACGTCACCGTCCGTCAAGGAAGTGGCATACGAAATTTCCTCAGCCATCTCGTCCATGGTCACTTCGCCGTCGGCTTGCGCCTTGGCATAATACATTTTCTTTGCCGCGTCATCTCCCGGCTTTGTGCTCATCAGAGCAAGCGAATACTTTACACTCATCTTTTTAATTTACGATTTACAATTTACGATTTGGCTGCGCTTCCAAGTCGTGTTTAACTCTGCCTTTCGCGAAAGACGGTGCAAAAGTGGCCGATTCCTGTCAGAGCGCGTCGTTTCTTGCGTGTTTATGGTGCATTAACGGGGAAAACTGTGTATTTTTGTGTTACTCAAATCCTCATAAATTATGCCACGCGGAAGAAACAAAGAATTATTATCACGCAGGGATGAAAAATTGCTCCGGCGTTACTACGAACTGACAGAGGTACAGAACCTCCGTTTCGATCGTGCCCTGACTTTGCTTTCCAAAGATGAGTTCTTTATCAGTGAAGCCCGTATTATGGCTATCATCCGCGAGAACTGCAACCGTTTGGGAGACATTGATGTGAATCCGGTTCCCAAAGTACGCAAGCCGAAACTTACAGCACGGCAATTGGCGTTGTTCAAAAGCGATGAAAAGAGCTAGCTATTCCGTTACCGTTACTTCATATCTCATCTCATATACTTTGATTCCACCCGGAAGACTGTAGTTCCTGCTCTTCTTCCGGACAAGAGGTCCGGCTGCGCTTTCAAACCTTTTGCAATGTAGCAGTCTGTTCAACTCCGAAGCCATCTGTTGGCGTTCAACAGCCTTTTCTTCCGTTCCACTACCATACCGGGTATCATCGTAACAGTCGATTCCCAAAGTGATGACTACCGTGCATTTACCACGCTGCACTCCGCCTGAAAGACTTTCCCAATCGGTTTGTTCCGCATTTATCAGTACGCAGGGAAAGGTGACCGGATAGGTGTCTTCGTCTGTCTGGAGCTGGCCATAATCTTCGTCTATGGTGGACAGTACGGGCATATTGGCAGCGATGTGCTGCTGGATGCTGTAAAATAGTTGTTCCATGATTCTTATTTGTTTAAAATGTTAGTGATATTGGTTTCTATCAAATTCTCTATTTTCCGATTTAGTTCACGGCTCTCACCGATAAACTGGCGTTTGGGTATTGTGGCTTTTACGTCGAGTGTTTCTTTTGTTGTCAGCGCAAGCCTTTTCCATTTTAATGCTTCTTCCGGAAGGTTCTCCTCAATGGCTTTGCGTTTCTTACCACCGGCTTTCATTCTTTTGGTGATTCCGGCAGCTTGGTAATATTGCGCCCATGCGAATTTCCTCATTTTCAGGGTTACTTGCGGGTGTGTGGTTATCTGCCCGCCATTATTGTGTAACGCTGCGTATTCCACGTCATTTGTCACGGTGACGCTGGAGTCTCCCGGAATATATTTGATGGAGCTGAACAGGTGATTTCTGCCGGAAAGTAGCGTACCATATTTGGTGGAAGCTCTTTTCCCGCCTTTTTTCCTTCTTTGGGCTTCCTGCCAGGGATGAAGGGAACCGTCGACAAAACCACCTTGGCGGAAGTTTTCCTGAAAATGGTCTTTTGCTGTGCGTCCTACCAAAACGGGAAGTTTCCGGTGGCGGAAGTCATTCAGTTCAGCGGCCTTGGCTTTCAACAGTGCAGAAAAATCTTTTATGTTCATTTTTCTATGTATGAATATGTTATTTCACTATTTAATTGTATATTTGTTCGATAACCCATAATTATTAAATAAGATGGTTCAACGACTTTATAAAGACAAAACTGCCGGGATGATTCTTGATGACCGACATGAGGTTTTAAGTATTTACAATTCCCAGTGCGCGCGTTGTAAGCATTTTATGGAAGATGATTACTATTGCTCAGCCTATCCTGGCGGTATCCCTGACAGACTGCTTGAAGGAAGCGACACTCATGACGTTATACAGCCTGACCAGGTGGGAAACACCCTGTACGAGCCTGAAAATTAGCGTGTCTTTCCTTTGATGTATTCCCAATCATATTTTTTAGCAATACGTCTTGCCAGTATATGGTAATGTGTTGTTTCTGCTTGTGAAACAGTCAAGATTCCTTTTTCGATACGCCGAACGAATTCTTTTTTCAATTTCGCATTTTCTTCCCTGTAAGTAGCCTGGAAATCTTCCCAGGAAACGCCCCAGCCTTTTTCCGGTCTTCTCATGACAAACGTATAGTTAGGAGTGACGGCCCGTATTTCTGCAACATCATTTCCAATTGCCAGTGATAAATCCTCCATGCTGAAAGAACTGCCAATTCTTCTTATATTGTTTTCCGGGGTTTTCCAGCCTCTGGGATGATTATGTGTAAATATGGCATCTTTCATTTGTGTGCATTCTTCATCTGAGAATCCGACACTAAAGGACTTTCCTCTTTTATCTACAAGAACATTGCCTTCCCGGTCTACAATTACTCCGGTTTCATAATCCCGGTTCATCCTTATATCTTTTTCTATATCAGCTACTATTTTATTTATTTTCCGGTCATTGCCATCCAGCACGGTAACCTGCTTTATACCTTCAATTGTATAGACATATGTATCTTCTTTCTTGCTCAAATACTTTTTTACCGCCTTCTCCGCTCCATCATACGCATATCTTACGTACGGATGCGACTTGTCAAAGAGTTCCCCGGTTTGTCCCGGATTCCCTTTCAGCCCGTCAGCCGGCTTGTCATCATCGCCGCCTTCCGGAATCCCGTCCATTGGTGTACAAGGTTCGTCTGTTGACGTCAATGGGCATTTGCAGTTCCATCTGTCACCCGGGCGGTGTGATTTCCAAAACGGGTGGTCAACGGGCAATACTGTTCCCCAAAATATTTTGTGGTCCGCTCCCGGATGGATGCTGGTAGACGGCAGCCATTTCAGGTTCGGGAGAATGTCTTTTTCTCGTTCAAACTGTCTCCAGTCCGCCGCCTGGTGGGCGCGGATTACTGCGGTGTCGTATTCAGTCTTTAGCCAGTGTTCCATCTGATGTGTGGCAATGGGTTGCACTTCTTTCGACCACTGTTCAAATGGTTTTAGCTTACCTTCCGAATCCAGTAACTGTGCCGCCATGTCATTCTGCGCACGATGCACCTTGAAGGCGGAGAATACCGCATTGTTATGTTTCAGTTCCTGGTAGAAGTCATAGTCCGGGTCAACAGGCTGGCGTATTCCGAATCCTTTGTCAGTAGCTTCGTTCATCGCTTTCCATGTTTCGTTGAACAGGTTTTCCTCGATGTCCGTCATCGGATGGAAACTTTTGCTGTAGATGTTCTTCAGTGCCTGTCTCATCACTTCGTCATCGAATGAGAATCCGGATGAAGCGCCGTCTACCGCTGCGTCCCGGTAAAGCTCATTTATTACCACTCTAAAGGAGCCCCGTGGTTTCCCGCCTCCGGGGCTTTTACGAAAAAACTTTTCCACCAGTTTCTGAATCCGCCTTTCTTCTTTTCGGGAGGTTTCTTTTCAGAGAGAGCGTTCCGCTTTTCTTCCTCTTCGATAGCATCTGTTTGTGGAAGAAAAGAAGATGCTTGCGGTCGCTTTATAGTGTCTTTCTCATTTTCCGGACACTCCAGCCCCAGTTCGTCGTACATCTGTTTCTTGCTGATTTCCAGTCCGAGGCTGCTTGCCTGGGTGAAAAGGTTCATCTTGGTGGTGGGGTCAATCATTTTGGGCTCCGCGAAACAGAATTCGCCACCGGATGTATTGATTCCAAGGTGCAGGAATATATCCGTCATCTCGTAGTTGAGCAGGTTCAGGATAAACTTCCGGTCACTTTGCGCGATACGTTCCTCTACTTTGCCATGCACCGTTCCGAGTGCCTGAGAACCTTTCGTTCCGGCTTCGGTGGTCAGCGTGTTTCCCAGGAACAGTTTGCTGATTTCACTGTTGCAAGTGTCTACCAGACTTTTGTACAGGTCCGAACTGCCTGTCTTGTTGCCACTTTCCACCAGGTCCATGTTGCAGCCGTCAGGCAGGAACCATGACGAAGCGGAACCCTGATTCGCATCGTTCTCTTTCAACTGCTCCAAAGCCGATTCGTCATCGGGATCATACGTATATTTGCGCATCGGCATCCCGAATATTTCGGCAAACTGTGCCCAGTCGGCAGTACTGTTCCGCTTGTATATAACCCACGGTGCAGCCTTTGCAAGTTCACCCAGCGAACGGGGTTCACCGATAAACAGCAGGTCATCAAATTCATCCCAAGGGATACCGGTTATGTCATGTTGCCGCTTGAGGATAAGTTTACGTACCGGGTCGTAATGCTTGCGCGGAATAAAGATGTAATTCAGCCATCCGGTCTTTTTGTCGCGGTAGAACTGCACAAGAGTGTTGCCTTGCGGTATTGCGTCGAACGCGTCACCCAGGAAACGCAGGAACCAGGGAGAACGCAACTGCTCGTTGATTTTCTCATCCGGTTTTCCACCCCGCCGGTACTCGATAACAGAACAGAGTATGGCACTTTTCCGCTTGTTGATGACACTGGAAAGATGCGGGTCCATCAGGATGTCCTCAAACAGGTCATACAACTTGGCGTGTTGGGGAAAGTCGATGCTTTCGGCAGCTCTTAGAGCGTTCATATAACTGCCTATGTCGATTCCGAAACGTCTTGTTTGTGTCAGGATAATGGTTGAGGGACGCTGTTGTCCCGGCAGGGGAATGTTTCCCCCGGTGGTTATGGTATTTCCTTTCATGTCAATAGTGGTTTATGCGTTTGGTGTTACTGTGTAACTCATAGGTTGACTTGCGCTCCGCTTTTTCCAGTTCCGGTGCCCCGTCAACGGACATGCCTTTTTTAACGGCTATCAGCCATTCCACCGCCCGGTCATACCGGTCTTTCCGCATCTGTGATAGTTTCTGCGGATTATGGATGGTGAAAATATGGTAGATGGCGATATCCAGTGCCATCATCAATACCAGTTGGTTCCGTTCGTCTCCAGTAGCGGCAAACAGCTTGTCACAATCATAATGTCCGGAGAGATAGCCGCGCATTTCGGCAATGGCACGGTCTTCGCAGATTTCAACGATGGCGTCATCGTTGCGAGTCAGTGCGTCCAGTATGTCACGATGGATACTGGCGTCATAGTCAGATAGTTCTATAAATTTGCTCATAGTCTGTATTTATTATTTTTTTGTCTGGTTGAACGCGAAGCGGAATGTCCGGGCCGCAAGACACGCATTTTGCGGTCTATAATTCTGTTTGCCCCTTCGATACAGTCCGGACCGTCGGCAGGGAATTTCAAGCGCAGGGTGAAAAGTTTGAACTGGTCTGTCAGACGCTGCATGTGCGGGTTCTGTTGTTCGTCCTCATTGAAGATGAGGTTTCCTTCCCTGTTCAACGGTTCCAGGTTCGCTTCGATACGGGTGGCTTTATCCGTTTTCTTTTCCGTGTCCGGATTGATGTTCAATTCTACACGCTTTTCCTTTTTGGCTTTCCGTACAAGCGGTTTGAATACCTGCTGGAAGAAAGGGTCCTGAAGCTTGTTGTTCTCCATAAAGTTGTAGAGAGTGGTTCGCCCGTCTACGTATTCATTGAGTGATATGTACCAGTTGATAAACTCCGCATTCAGTCCCCGGTCAAGGAATCCTTTGATTACATAAAGTTTCCCGTCCAGTTTTCCGCATAGCCAGCAGCCTTTTGTCGAACTGTTTTTGGTCTTGTTCTCACCCGGTGCGGGGTCGCCATAGACTACCAGGAACTTGAACTTTTTCAAAGAGGGAATCTTGCCGTAGGTTATTTCCTTGAATATTTCACCCTCGGAAATAGGATTGTTGAAATATTCCTTCTGTACGGCGACGGTACTTACTTTGGAGATAACCTGGTCTATCATTTCTTCCGTATTCTTTTGCGGCCAGGTGCTTTTTCCGTTTTTATCACGGATGTTCACGATGTCCCAGTGGTCTGCCAGTTTCCCGGCACGGGTGATACAGCAATCCTTGGCAATGATATTTCCGCAGAAGATGATGGTGGTAGGCACGGCTGGGTCACGGGTGAAGTAGAGCGCGTCTTCCCACCAGCGCCAGTTCTTGTCTACCGTATCCGGATTCCGGCATGCTTCGTCCGTATCAAAGTCATCCACCAGCAGACAGTCCGGACGTACGGCTTCGTTACGGCTACCGCGCGGCGCGTTTCCCGCACCTACGCCGATGAATGAAGCCCCGTTCTTCAATATGAAATTCGACTCCTTCCAGCTTCCCGGATTCACCAGATTCCCGTAGTAGGCTTTCAGACGCCCGTTCTTCTCAAAGTTCGTTTTGTAAGGTTTGAGCAGGCGTATGGCGGCATCTTCCGTTGCACTGGCCATGATAACGTTTTTCCTGCGTCCTGTCAGTACAAGGAACATTACGATAAACATGGTGACGGTACTTTTTGAAAGGCTTCGCGCCCATGAGAGCACTTCGTACCATTCGTCATTTGCCAGGCATCTTTTGATCGCCTTTTTCTGGAAGTCGGCAAATTCGGATTTGGCATACGCGAGGAAGAAGAACTTTATCCATTCTATCGGGTGAGCTTCCAGCCAGGTACGGTGTTTTTCTATTTCCGCCCGGCTCAAGTTTTCCTCTACGGGGACATCCTTATATATGTCTTCTTTGAACTCTTCCCACCTTTGAAGAGAGTCTCTGTCCGTCTGTTTCATAGGGAGTCTTTAATAAACATGTCCCACAATCCGGTGAATTCTTTCGCCTTGTTCATGTCGACAGGACGCAGCCAGTTGATGAACCGCATCCCTACGCTGATTATGTCAGCAATGCCCACGTCACTTTCCATCTTCTTGATGGCAGCCGCCAGTTTGCCCAACGTATCGGCTTCGGAGGGTGTAGCGTAGCGTTTGCCCGCTTCGCGCTCCATGATGACCTTGTTTATTTCCGCCACTTGCCTGTGCAGGTTGGAGATTTGGTCTTCGCGTGTCAGCGTAATGCCGACTTTGCGCTCTTCCCACTTTTCCGCTTTGATCCATTTGGAAAGGGTCTGACGGCTGACACCTACCTTCTCGGCAATTTCCTGCTGTGTCAGGTTGTCTTTCAGATAAAGTACTCCAGCGTATTCCTTCTTCTGTGCAATGGTTAAATCTGTAGCCATAATAACTCCTTTTTATTGCAAATTTCGTCAGATAAAGAGCCCGTTGCAAGGGGCTTGAAACATGTGAATGCTATATTATTATATCATTGATGCATAAAGTTTTATCATGTTTTATATGTATTGACGCATCCGGTTCTTGCGGTTAACTTTGTCGAAAAAAGAACGGAACCCGATGAAAAGATTTTTTAATATAATACCCGGTAAGGATGCCGCCTGCATCCTGCTTTATGGAGAGATAGGCGAATATGACCGTGTACGTAGTGGTGATATCGCCCGCGAACTGATTGAGGCTGAATCCGCATCCAGGCAGATAGATGTACGCATCAACAGTATAGGCGGTGATATATTCACTGGTATGGCCATCTTCAACGCTTTTCGTCAGAGTGCGGCGGATATCACTATCTATATCGATGGTGTGGCGGCTTCTATGGGAAGCGTGATTGCAGCTTGCGGGAAACCAGTGAAGATGAGCCGTTACGCACGCCTAATGGTGCACAGCCCTTCGGGCGGTGCTTATGGAAACGCGGGCGAAATGGAGGAGACTGCCGGGATGCTGAAAAGCCTTGAAGACACTCTTTGTGAAATTTATGCCGCTAGATGTAAAAAGACAAAGGAAGAAATCCGTTCGGAGTGGTTTGACGGAAAGGACCATTGGTTCACTGCCCGACAGGCGGTGGAACTCGGACTGGTGGACGAAATATACGATGCCGATCCGGTGCCGGAAGACAGCACCCCGGAGCAGATATACAAGATATTCAATAACCGGCTGGAGAATCAGCCACAATACAGCGATAAGATGAATTTGGAAGAATTTAGAAAACGTCCGTTGTTCAAGGACTGCGCGACGGAAGAAGATGTGCTCCGTAGCGTTGCGCATCTGGAAGAGGAAGCGGCCAAGGTTCCGGAACTCCAGGGCAAGGTGGCCGCATTTGAAGAGAAAGAACGGCAGGCGATTGAGGCGGAAGACAAGGCGCTGCTTGACGCGGCCGTAAAAGACGAACGGATTACTGAGGCGCAACGCCCCAAGTATGCGGCTATACTGAAAGCCGACCGCGTGAACGGAATGGCCGTCCTGAAAGACTTGAAACCTAAACGCCTGGTAACGGATGTGCTTGACGAACCGGGAAAGACGGGTGTCGGCGCATGGGAGAAACGTATGCAGGAAATACGGGACAGTGCAAAGCGTTAGTCAATAACCTGATTATTAACTGATAATTAAAAATAAATTATGGCAATTACAGGATTAAATACCACCAATTACGGTGGTGAAGTACTTGAAACTGCGTTGACGCTTGCCGCTACCAAAAACGAACTGGTAGGGCGTGGCTTGATTATGGTCATTCCGGGTGTGAGCAAAGCGATGACAATTCCTCGTTTCAGAGGTAAGAAGATGCTCCAGAAGCGGAAAGAAGACCCGCAAAAATCGGACAGCAAGGGAGATGTAGAATACAGCGAGAAGAAACTGGCTCCAAAGGATATGATGGCGTTCGCTACTTTCAACCCTCGTGCGTTTGAATATATCTGGAGACAGTACCAGCCTAAAGGTGACTTGGTATTTACCCAGCTTCCGCCGAATGTTCAGCAAATTTTGTTAGGGGAAATCTTGAAGCAGGTGGAACAGGAACTGGGCTACCAGTACATCTGTGGAACCTACGAAGAAGGCAATGATGACGAAATGCTGATGGACGGCATCCTGACGCAGGCGGCAAAAGACGTTGATGTCGTGAAAGTCGCTACGGTGGGAACTACCATGTTGCAGCGTCTGAAAGAATTGCGTACCGCTATTCCAAGCACTTTGCGCAACAATACGAACCTGCGTATCCTAATGAGCGTGGAAGACTTCGATGAATATGACGATGAACTGACCAACCTTCCGAACAAGGGTAAGGATGCTACGGAGGTCAACGCACGCCGTTACAAAGGCATTCCTATCGAAGCATTGGCGCAATGGCCGCAAGGTTTGATGGTTGCCACTCTTTGTTCTTCCGGCACTGACGGAAACTTGTTTGCGGCTGTCAATCTTCAGGATGACGAAAACGTGATACAGATTGACAAGTGGGCGAATGCGAGCGAACTGTATTTCATCAAAATGCTGATGAAGGCAGATACGAATATCGGTTTCGGTGAGGAATTCATCGCGCTGGACTGGAGAGCAAACGGTGCGTTTAAGCCGGCAGCCGTTCAGGCAGCCAACATCGAGCATATTGACGAAACGGACGGTAATTGATATGGCTACACTGAAACAACTGGTCATCCACTGCACCGCCACGCCCGAAGGTCGTGAAGTCACAGCCGCCGACATCAGGGCGTGGCACACGAACCCTACCTCAAAGGGTGGGCGTGGCTGGAAGCAGGTGGGATACACCGACCTGTTCCATCTGGACGGAACGGTGGAACGCTTGGTGCATAACAATGAAGACTCCAACGTCGACCCGTGGGAAATCACGAATGGGGCAGCCGGATACAACAGTGTCAGCCGGCACGTTGTCTATGCCGGCGGATGCACCCGTGACGGGAAAACCGCCAAGGATACCCGCACGCCTGCCCAACAGGAAGCCCTTGAGGCATATGTGAAGGATTTCCACCGCCGTTTCCCGGATGTGAGAATCATCGGTCACAACGAACTTGCCGCCAAAGCCTGCCCGTCGTTCGATGTGCAGAAATGGCTGAAATCAATAGGTATTAAACAATAAAATGGATGCTCTTGAAATTACCCGGCTTGTTGTTGAAGTCATTCTGGCCATTGTGGCGGCCGGAGGTTTCAAGAGCATGACCGATACGAAGAAATACCGTCAGGAAGTTGAAAAGCTGCGTGCCGAGGTGGAAACCGCCAGGACGAACACCCGCAGCAACGAGCTTGAAAACGTAAAGAAGGCGATGGCCATCCTGATGGAAGAAGTGGTGGAACCCCTTAAAAAAGAAATCAATGCAATCAGAAGAGAAATGGCGCGGCTGCGTAAGGCCGTCGAGAAAGTCAGTGTTTGTCCCCATTCTGCTGATTGTCCTGTGCGTCGTGAGCTGCAAGGCTCCGAGGAACGGGACAGGGCTTCTCCTTCCTAAGCCGATAGAGATACCGAAACTCATTCCGGTGCAAATCCCGCCCGATTCCGCCTGGCTGCGTGCCTACCTGGCGTGTGACAGCAACAACCAGGTGATTATGCAGGCTTTTGAGGAACAGAAGAGCAGTGGAGCAAACAGCTCCTTGAAACTTAATAACGGGATACTGGACTTTCATGCCGTATTCGTGCATGACACACTCTATATCCCCGGAAAGGATTCACTGATTTATGTCCCGGTAGATGTGCCCGGTCCTGTGACGAATGAACTGACGTGGTGGCAGGAATTGTGGATAAAGCTGGGAAAACTGCTGGCTTCGGGAATTGGCATATTTGCAGTTGTCCGGCTGATTTTAAAACGGTTCAAATAAATTACGAATAAGACGGATAACCGTTGGCCGAGCTTATTCCGATACGAATCAAACGGTAGTTGAAACGAAATTAAATAGTATAAAAATTATGGCAGTAGAAGGATATGTTCATGGTAGTGACATGCTTGTCGGATTAATGATGGAAGACGCTTTTTCCCCGTTGGGTCACTCAAAGACCTGTACAATCAGTAATAAGGCGGAAACCAAGGAGCGTGCCGTAAAGCCGACTTTGGCAGATAAGGTAGCGGCAGCTAGCGCCGGCAAATGGAAAGAAAAATCGGTGAGCGGCCTGTCGGTCGAAATCAGTTCCGAGGGTTTTAAATTCTATGGAGATGAAATGGGATATGACAAACTCCTGGAGCTTTGGGAAAAGAGTGAACCTGTGACGGTACGCTATGCGTTGCGCGGTGAAGAAACGACGAAATACCGTGAAGGGAAGTTTCTCATTACAAGCCTGGAAGAGACATCTCCTTCGGATGATGACTCCACCTATACCATCTCATTGGAAAACTCCGGCCCGGTAGCGACCAAGACTGTTGCTCCGCAAGAATAATGTATCACCCTTAATATTTGTGCCATACAATGAATAAAGTAATCATTTGTGCAAAAGAATATCCTTCCCGCGTTACGATGGGGGCAATGATCGACTTCAAACGTGAAACCGGTAAGGATGTAAACGAGATCGGTGCTGATATAGAGCAGTTGACCATGTTCATGTATTGTTGTGTGCGTAGTGCCTGCCGTGCCGATAAGATGGATTTCCAGTTGACCTTTGAACAATTTGCCGATGGCATCAACCTGGAAGACTTCACTGCTTTTCAGAACGGGATGGCAACTGAAGAAGACGGGGCAAAAAAAAAGAAGGGGACGAGAGCGTAACAATCGAATCTCTGATGGGGATGGCGATGGGATGTGTCGGTATGTGTCTGAACGATTTCTGCCGTCTCACTCCATCAGAGTTTACAGCTGTCTTTGAGGCTTGGCAGCAAAAAGAAACGTATGCGGAACGCAGACAGTGGGAACAAGTACGCTTCCTGTCTTGTAGCATATTGAAGCCTTACAGTAAAAGAAGTTTAGAATTGACTGACATATGCCGGTTCTCCTGGGATGCGCAACCTGTAAAGGAAGCGGAGGAAGAACCCAGTACACAGGAAAGATTCGATGAAATCAGGACTCTGTGGAATGGGGCTTGAGGTTTGGCTTTTCCTCTTCCAGTTCGTGGATGAGTTCATCAATATCCTTCCCAGTAATAGTGGAGTCGTCTTTTTTGAAGAGTCCATAGAGACCGATAATGATGAATAATACTATAAAGAAACCTCCAATAGTCATAACTGTTTGATTTTTACCTCACAAATATATGGAAAAAGTTTCATTTGACATCATACTTAACCTGAAAAATAATATTTCGGGAGCGTTGGATAACGTCAGGAAGCAATTTGACGCCATAGACCAGGCGGCGGTTCAGGCATCTTCCAGTACCAACCGCTTTGGAAATATTTGCGGCAGATTGAAGATGCCCGACTTGAATGCATTTCTGGGAGTCGCTGAACGGTTGGGCGGTGTGCTGGGTAATTTGTCTCAGGGAGGAATGAACTTTGGACAATCCATGGCGGACCTTAGTTCTATTACCGGTATTGCGGGTGACGATCTGAAAGCTCTTGGTGAGAATGCACGTAAGGTAGGCCAGGACTCCGGCTTGGGGGCCGGCACGGCAGCACGCGCGTATGCAATTCTTGCCAGCCAGATAGATGTCGCCACTATCGGAATGTCCGGTTTGAATAACTTGCAGGAAAAGAGCGTGACGCTGGCACAAGCTTCCGGCATGAGCATCGACGCTGCCGCAACATCCCTTGCCGGAACTATCAACCAATTCGGACTGACGGCAAATGAGGCGGAACGGGTTATCAATGTGTTGGCGGCAGGAAGCAAATACGGAGCGGCCGAAATAGAAGAACTCTCTCAAAGTTTTAAGGTTGTAGGTTCCGCGGCTTCTGCCATGGGCTTGACTGTAGAGCAGAGTGCAGGGGCGCTTGAAGTGCTGTCCAAAGCCAACTTAAAAGGAAGTGAAGCCGGAACCGCTCTCCGCAATATCATCCTGAAACTAAATACTGAATTGGGGGTTGACCTGAGCCGTACTTCTTTATCCACAGCGCTGGACACGCTGAAACCCCGGTTAACAGACGCTGCATACTTAAGTAAACTGTTCGGGATGGAAAACATAGCCGCTGCACAGTATTTAATACAAAACTCAACGGCTATTGAGGAGATGACACGAAAGGTGACGGGTACCAGTGTGGCTCAGGAACAAGCGGCTGTACGTACAGAAACGACGGCACACAAAATGGAAATACTGCGTGCAAAAGTAGATGATATAAAAATAAGTTTTGCCAACTTATTGGGTCCGACGTCTGCTTATGCTTCTGTAATAGGTGAAAACGCAGTTGTTCTGGCTTCGTTCTATCAGTTGGGCAATGGTGTGGTATCTGTGCTTGGCAAATACAATGTTGCTGCCAAAACGGCGGTTATAGCCCAAATGAGCTTTAACGGGGTAGTGAATCTGGGTAAGCGTGCCCTCTATATATATCAAATGCAAGTGCTTACTGCACGGGCGGCAATTGTTTCTACTACCGGTGCCACTAAGCTGATGAATATAGCAATCGCAGCCAGTCCGTATGTGCTTGCCGCTGTGGCTGCCGTGGCTCTGGGAGTCGCCATCTACAAAATGGCAACACGCAGCAGTGAAGCAGAGAGGGCACAAAAACGTTTGGGTGACGCAATGGCGGATATGAACAAGGAAGTCACTGTAGAACGTTCCAGACTGGACAATTTGTTTGAACCGCTGAACCGGGCTAAGGAAGGCTCGGAGCAGTGGAACAAGGCTAAAGACAAGATTGTAGAGCAATATGGCGAATATTTGGCGAAACTGGGTATTGAAATAAAGGACGTGAACACAGCCCGTACTGCTTACGAGCAGCTTAGTCGTGCTATTCTTGATACAGCCCGCAGCCGTGCGTTGGATACCGCTACGGCAAATGCAGCGGAAACTTATGCGGATAAGGAAAGTGAGGCTTTAAAAAATATAAGAGAGAAACTTTATGCCGGTATTGGTTCCGGTGAAGGAAATATAACAGCCCGTGAGGCTGGGAAGGCATGGGGACAAATCCGCACTGCTGTTCGTTCCGGAGAAGATATTCCTGAAGAAGCACAGAATATTGTAAGAAAATTAGGTAAAAGTATGACGAATTCCGAAGGGAAAACTTTTACCACTAACGTAGCCGGAACTTATATAACAAAACAAATATCCGGTGTAAAACGTGCACGGGAAGCATACGAACAGGAAATAGATCAGGCAAGGTCCCTTTTTGGACAAACAGAAAAGATTCTTTCTTCCACTTCCGGAACTAATCCGGTGGGAAATGGAACAGGAGGAAACGCGGGAGGTGATCCGCTTGAGAAGAAGGAGCTTACCTTGGCGGATATCAAGAAGAAAATAGAAGAACTCCAGGCTGCGCAACAAACTGCGTCAGACGAGGAGGGGCGTAGCATACAGGTTCAGATCAATCAGCTGGAGACTCTTAAGAAGGTTAAAGAAAAAGCGATGGGTATCGGCGGCGGTCCGACTTTCGCGAGCGGCAGTATCGATGCAATGAAAACTGAACTGTCTAAATATGAAAAAGAATTATCCACAAAACCTGTCGGACAAGCCTCTATAGAATTGCAGGTTAAGATTGACAAGTTAAAGAGCCAAATCGAAGGCGTAAAAATCTGGATTGAAAAGGAAGCTTTTAAGAACGCTCATGGTGAGATCAATGTAGGTGTAGTTCCTGCTTCCGATGCCGGACGTGCTCTTGGGCAAATGGCAGAAGATTTTCAGAATGAAGAGAATCGTAAACATCCCAAGCAAAAACCGGAGACATTAACGCATGGCTATATCAAGAAGATGAAACTTCCTGAATTTGATATGCCTAAGCTGGAACCTAAAAAATCAGGTTTTGAACAATGGAATGATGCTGTAGACAAAGCTTATCAGAAAAATCAGGATTTAGTAGAAGGCATGAGTGGTATCGGGAGTGTGATGGGCAGTCTTGGACAGGCGGTAGGCGGTGCCGCAGGTGAATGGTTGAACTGGGGCGCAAATGTAGTGCAAGCTGTTGCTGCGGCTATTCCGCAAATTACGACTTTATTGGGATTACAGACCACACAAGTTGCAGCTAATACGGCAGTTGCAGGTTCCGGCGCCGCAGCTTCAACAGCAAGTATTCCCGTTGTTGGTCCTATTTTGGCTATTGCCGCTGTAGCTAGCGTTTTGGCAGCTCTGGCAAGTCTTCCGAAGTTCGCAAATGGTGGACTGGCTTATGGTCCTACAATGGGGCTTTTCGGAGAGTATTCCGGTGCACAAAATAATCCGGAAGTAATTGCTCCACTTAACAAACTTCGTCAACTGATCCAGCCGTCCGGCGGTATGGGTGGAATTGTAAAATTCGAAATAGACGGTAGAATACTTCGCGGTGTTTTAAATAAGGTAGACCGTTATAATCAACGTACAAGATAAGGCAATGGAAAAGCAATTAAGATATCAGGGAGAATTCTTTAGCGTGGCAGGTGTGCTGTGGCGAGTGGAAATATGGCAGGATGCAGACGTTCCTTATCCTGCTGTTGCGGAACTCCGCTTTCCATCGGAAAGTCCGTTGGTCTTTGAATGGGCGGAAACGGATAAACTTGAACCTGTGCAGGGAAGTGCCGCTACCTTGGAAATAGTCAGCAAGGTAGACCGGCAGTATAAAGACCTATATACGGTTGAAGCCGGGAGTATTCGTATGGACGCGTATCGGAATGATATTTTATATTGGAGCGGCACATTGGATACGGAAATCTACGAAGAACCATTCTCTTATGAAAATGAATATGAAGTGAAGTTAACTTTCAGTGACTTTGCTTTGCTTGACCGGATGAACTTCTCTTTGAGAGGAACACGATCAATAAGCGGTTTGCTTGACAATCTTATAACTGAAACTAAAATTAATTACCAGCGGTTTGAAAGATATATATCAACTACCTGTCGTTCGGTTTCCGGTGAGATGCTGGATGGTGTAGGTATCAGCTGTGAAAATTTCTATGATGAAGAGGGAGTGCCGTTAACTATGCGGGAAGTACTTGATGAAATACTCCGTCCATTTGCTTTGCGCCTGATCCAACGTGAAGGGAAACTGTTTATTTACGATTTGAATGCTGTTCAAACAGATTTAAAACCCGAACAAATTCGTTGGGAAAGTGATGATGCAGTATTGGGAGTCGACAAAATATATAAGAATGTGACTCTGACTTTCAGCCCTTATCCGCAAAAGAGCCTTTATTCTACTACATTGACTGAAAAGATGCTCGATGAGGGCGCAGAACGGTATTATGTGGCAAAAGATTTGAGTAGAAGTCCATTTATTGATAATAATATCGGTTTCATGATCGACCTCAAAAAAACGGCTGGGGTAAGTGAAGAACTGGAGATCAGAACAGACAAAGCCCTGCTCTTCAGAATAATTCCTGTCTTTTCAGGAGGTGAGGCTTTCGGAATAGCCTCACGTGTCCGAAATGTTTATAAAACGCCACTGACTATTGTAACAGAGACACCTATAGATACTTCGGGAAGCGATTATGGGGCACCCTGGCTTTTTAAAGTGCGACGTACTATGTCATTGCCTGAAACTCATGTTGTATTTAATTTTGCTTCTCCGGGTGTCGTTTTAGATGGAAAATCCTGTTTGACAGATATAATGCTACGATTGAAAGTCGAAGCTATGATTGACGGTAGATATAACCCATTTGAAGAAGCGTCAGCATTGAATGGGAAGAGTGCTTATGAGGAAATGCAGGATATCAAAGAGTATAATATATCATACATATTGCGAGTTATTGATACGGATGGTAATATAAAAATGCACTATGAAAACAGAGTCTATGATAAGGAGTCTGAAGAAGAAGGTTTTTTCCGGTACTATAAAGAGATTAATGGAAAATGGGTGGATGGAGATATAGCACCGGGTACTCCTAAAATGACTTCTCTAAGATACTATGACAGTGGCGGATATACCGGATGGAGAGGTGGATGGCAGATGAATCGCGTTGGATACCTGCGTTCATATATTCCTCGTTCTGCATCAGGAGAAGGTGACCTCATACCTATTCCGATCGGATGTCAAGGATGTACGCTGGAATTGACAGTTGTGAGTTGCTTTTCACGTGTGGTTAATCCTCATAAGCATAACAGGCTTACAACTGACTCTTATACGACTCCACGATGGGTTTTATTTAAAATTCCGGAATTGACTCTGGTCAATCAATACGGTAAGGAAGTGGACGGCAATGACATTGAATATAAAACATGGCTCAATTCCTCTGCAAAAGAGGAAAAGAAGATCGAAACAATTGTGGGAACTCCACGAACTTCTACAAATTTCGGTATGGGGATGCTCATGGATGTTTCATCACGTACGACATTGACCAGTTTTACCCGTGCTGGAGTAACTGCGTCGATAGAAAAACTTTTGATTGGTACATGGTATAGTAATTATAGCAGACGTATGAATATGCTTTCCGGTACTGCGCGCCTCTTAAATAATTTTGGAATATATACAGACGTGAATGAACCCGGTACATATTTGATGGTAGGTGATGTTCAGGATGTACGTGAAGATGAAAGTAACGTGAAATTGGCTGAAATAACCCCTGATAATTTTGAAGGGATAGAATATGAATAAAGACATTACCAACAATGAAAGAAAAATATAATATTGTCATATCAGAACGTCAGGCTGTTCCACGTAGCAAACGAATGCGCGAATCTGGGCAGTCCACTTCATCCGCAGCTGTACTGGTTTCCGGTTCAAGTGGGGGAAACTCTTCCTGTGACGGACATACGCATACTAATCTCCCGGCTTTGGAACGCATTGGTTTTGATGAGAATGATGATAAATATTTGACAGTTCGTGTTGGTACTGTGGATGATGAAACAGGTGAGTTGATTGTTACTCATGAGAAAGTAAAAGCAGGTTATGCGGACAAAGCTCATGACTTGGATGAGGATAGTCCGGTAAATGAGAGATTCCTTCGTAAGGATATAGATGATGAGACAGAGTTTTTGCTCAAATTGTTGGGTGGACTAATTGTAGATAACGGGCTAGACGTAACAAAGGGCATTTCTACAGATACGTTGACTGCAACGACAGCAACAACGCAAATACTCAACGTTCTTGATAAACTGATTGCGAGATCAGCGACTTTTTCCGACAATGTGACTGTATCTAAGAAAACGACAACGCTAAACTTACTCGTTCAAGAGCTTGCAGAAATACACGATCTAAGCGTATCTCACGTTGCAACTTTAATGGGTACAATAGTAAAGGACTATATATCTTCCGAGTCTTTTGTCAGTGGTTTTGGCGGCGAAGGAATGAAGATATACAAAGCGGTCACGGGTGACTGGAACATGGAAATTGATAATCTTACAGTTCGAAAGATATTTTCTGTGTTTGAATTGGTCGTTCAAAAGATAACTTATCAGGGTGGTATGATTATTCGTTCCGCCGCGGGTGGTAAATTGACCAAAGTGATCGACGGCGGTTCATATTGGAGATGCGAGCATGATAGCACGGATGATTTCGTTCAAGACGATCAAATAATATGTCAGGCGTTCACGGGTACGGCAACAAAACGTTATTGGCGTTTAGTTACTTCTGCCGGAGCGGGCTATTTTAATCTATCTAAAGTAGACTGTGAAGAAGGAAGCGGAATACCCGAAACCGGAGATAATGTGGCAGTATTAGGCAACAGAACTAACACTGCTAGACAAAAAGCACAAATAGATTGTGCTGTTGGTGATTCCGCACCTTATCGGGATGACTACGACGGAATTAATTCCTATTCGCTTGTAAATCGGTTGATTACACGTATCGGAAATCTTAACGGTATTACTGATGCTGTATTCGGTGTATTAACTGGCTCCGGTTTGTACGGCACTAATGTTTATTTAAAAGGCACATTTGTACTCCATTCCGGAAAGAAAATAGAGGAAGCAATCGACGATGTTAAAAACGATCTAAATGGGAGAATAACCGATGTAGAGACGAACTTTGAAATTCGTGAAGGACAAATTTCTTCTAAGATTAAAGAAGTTAATATTGCCGTATCGAACGCGAAACAGAGCGAAACGAACGCTTCCGGTTCGGCTACATCCGCCGGAGTTTCTGCAAATAACGCGTCTAAAAGTGCCACGGATGCACAAGGAGCAGCGACTAATGCCGGGAAGATATTGGAGGAAGTAACATTAAAAGAAAGTTCTGTAACTCAAACAGCCGGAGAAATTTCTACAAAAGTAACCGAAGTTAATAAAAAGGTAACCGAGGCGAATACTGCCGCTACAAATGCGAAAAACTCCGCTACGTCTGCATCCGGTTCTGCCGGAACTGCATCCGGTAAAGCGGGCGAGGCTGCAAATTCGGCAGCTAATGCAAAACAATCTGCAGATAATGCGGCGAAAGTCCTCGAAGATGTGACTTTGAAAGAAAGCTCTATCACCCAGACAGCCGGAAACATAACATTGCAGGTTACGGAAGTCACGAAGAAAGTAGTAGAAGCGAATACCGCTGCTACAACCGCTTCAACTAAGGCAGCAGAAGCATCTACAAGTGCAACTAATGCGAAAAACAGTGCCTCTACTGCTAGCACTAAAGCGGGAGAAGCTTCTACTTCCGCGACAAATGCGAAAAATTCAGCAGATAGTGCAGCGGCAAAGCTCACTGTCATTTCCCAAAAAGAATCTAGTATCAATCAGACGGCAAGTAATATCACATTACAAGTTAAAGAGGTGACAACTAAAGCTAATGAAGCTGCTAATTCTGCAACAACCGCCGCAACTAAAGCGGGTGAGGCTGCTAGTTCAGCAACTAATGCGGCAAAAAGTGCCACAGACGCAAAGGCGCTTCTCGATAATGTAGATGGCAAGTATGTAACCAAGACGGTATACGATTCAGAAATTAAGGTGTTAAGCGATAGTATTAATCTGAAAGTTGAAAAGACAGATTTCAACGCATTAGGATCACGTGTTGCTGCTGCGGAAGCGTCTATAAGTGCCCAAGCCGGACAAATTGCGCTAAAAGCCTCTCAATCATCCGTTAATGACTTAACCGGAAGAATGAGTACCGCCGAAAGTAGTATTACCCAGAATGCAGAGCAAATCAGCTTGAAAGTAACATCCACCGAAGCGGGTAATATTGCCGATGGCAAAGTTAATGCCCTAAAAAGTGATCTTCAGGCAACCGGAATAGACATAACAAATCGAAAAGTAACCGTAACTGCCGATACCTTCCGCGTACAAGACAACTACGGAAACGCGATAGCGGTATTTAAAACCAATACTGCCGGAAAGCCTATTCTTAGGGCTGAAAATATAGATGTTGATAATCTTGTCGTTAAAAAACTTGCCGCTGTTGATGGCACTATTGGAGGCTTTAAGATTTCTGCTAATAGTATAGGGACAGGTTCTACCAGTATACCAACTATAGATAAAAAGGAGATGTTCCTTTACGATGATATGATTGGTTTTAATAGTAAAAATAGGCAAGTTATTGTAGGCCCGTTTAGTACAATGGGAGTCGATTATTTAGGAAGATTCTACGATCACCGTTCAAGACCTTATGATATAAATAGGGGTGTATCTATTAGTGTAGCCGGAGGACGAGATAATATAGCACTTGCTACCGAAGGCGGTATTGTAGTTGATGGCAAAAGAGGGATTGATGAATATATTGAAATCGCCCAGGTATGGCATAATGGGAGTACACGAACTAAAGTATTACAATTTAAAAATGGAATTTTATTTAGTGCAACTTGGTAATAATATTTAAATCACATAATTATGAAAATAGACTTTAGAAAAATCGAAGTGAAAGACATCGAAGGGAATAACAGTACCGTCGATATTGCAAAAGAGTTAGGTAATGCAATCTACAATAACACTACCGACTTGGGCGAATTGGAATTTGCGCAAGAAGTTTATAAACATGGCGAAGTGGAAGTAGATTCAGAAAAGGCGGAAATTATACGCAAATACATGGAAGTAGGACGTTTTTTCGCCTGCATCAAAAAAGGTGTATTTGATCTATTAGACAGTATTAACAATGAAAAATAAAAAGATTATGGCAACAAAAATTTTGAGTGAAAAAACAAGAACTACACAAGTAGAAGCGATCGCAAAAGAAGGTGAATATGAATATCAGACAACATATTCGTACAATGAAAATGGCATAACTCGTTTGCAGTGTTGTATTATCCAAAAAGCGAAAACAGATTTAGGCGAGCAAACTGTACACGCTGGGTATATGGCTTTAGAAGGTGATAGCAAGTCTATGAACTTTCCTACAGGTATTGACATGGTGCCGCATATCTCTATGTTCGAAAATATATTGAGGGAAGTAAATGCAGGACTAACTAAATAGAAGCATATCAAAGGATACTGATAGGTGTGTATTCTCTATTTGAATCTTGTTATATAGAATCCTAAATAGACATTTCGTTTTGTGTTAACAAGATCAAAAACAATGCAAAATGATTTGTGAAGTTCTTACAAATCGTTTTGCTGTTTATATTTTGGTCATAGATATATTGGGCCAGATTTATCAGCTTTTTTTTCTTAGGATGGTGGAAATATCCATCGATAAAGATTCTCAAATGCATGGTGAGATAAAGGCGGATATCTCCACTGATTGCTATTCTGTTTTCCAGCTCTTCTTCACTGATGATTTCTTCCTTTGACTGTCTTCCTGGGGCTTTTTCCACTGTTTGAACATTTCTCTTTGCTTTGTTGTTTTTACTTCCTTTTTTAGATTTTTCGCTTCTCATAATTAGTTAATTTTTGCAATATTAATGAATGTTAATTTGAAAATAATATCTGGAAAGTGAAATTGAACCTGCAAAAAGATTTGTTCTTTTGTCGCTTGCCAAATAGTATATATATAAAATAACTAGTGATGCAAATGATGAATAAAAATGGATTTAGTCGATGTGGTGAGAACTACATCAATCGTTTACGAAAGGAAGGGCGTTATTCTACGGCGCACGTTTATAAGAACGCCCTTTATTCTTTCGGGAGGTATTGTGGTACATTGAATGTGTCGTTCAAGCAAGTTACCAAGGAACGTTTACGACGTTATGGTCAGTATCTTTATGAGTGTGGTTTGAAGCCCAATACGATTTCTACGTATATGCGTATGCTTCGTAGTATTTACAATCGGGGAGTGGAAGCGGGGAGTGCCCCTTATGTTCCTCGATTGTTTCATGATGTCTACACAGGTGTGGATGTCCGGCAAAAGAAAGCTTTGTCTGCCGGTGAATTACATAAGCTTTTGTATGAAGATCCCAAATCGGAACGTTTACGTCGTACACAAATTATTGCCGCCCTGATGTTTCAGTTTTGTGGAATGTCATTTGCTGATTTGGCACATTTGGAAAAATCAGCTTTAGATCAGAGCGTGTTGCGCTATAATCGAATTAAGACGAAAACTCCCATGAGCGTCGAAGTATTGGATACCGCCAGGGGAATGATAAATCAACTCTGGAGTAATCAGGAACCCATTCCCGATTGTCCGGATTATCTGTTTGATATACTTTGTAGTAACAAAAAACGGAAGGATGAAAGGGCATATCGTGAATATCAGTCTGCTCTTCGGAATTTTAATAATCGTTTGAAAGATTTGGCGAGAGTTTTACGGTTGAAATCTCCGGTTTCCTCTTATACACTGCGCCATTCTTGGGCAACGACAGCGAAGTATCGTGGAGTGCCAATTGAAATGATCAGTGAATCATTGGGGCATAAATCTATAAAAACGACACAAATCTATTTAAAAGGTTTTGAACTCAAAGAACGTACAGAGGTAAATAAAGGGAATTTATCTTACATTAGAAACTATCGTTTAGGTGGATAATAGACGATAAAGTATTATAAATCAGTGAATAAGTATATCTGTTACTTCTTAGGTAACGGATAATTATTCGGTGCAAAGATATGCAAAAATACAAATAGTAAACAAGTAAAATCTTCTTTTTTTTCTGAATTGTTGAAATATGCAACAAAAATATATCAGGACATGATGATTCTGTTTGATCATGCCTGAAATTCCTGTACTCTGTTTTAGAGATGCTTTTCCCTTCGCGTAGGTTAGAAAAACATCTTTGTAGGCAGTTCCTGTCCATGTTTTGGGGCTTTCATCTGTTTTTCTGTGAATGAGTACCTTATCCGTTACCTAAGAAGTAACGGAAAAGTAAGGGGTAAAAAAGTATGATTCTAACGAAAGAAACTTTAAGTGCTGGGCCTAGTATTGGGACAGGGGAAGGCGTAGCACACTCTAAACGCTGGTATGTCGCTCTGGTCCGTATGCATCATGAAAAGAAAGTAGCCGAGCGTTTAGATAAAATGGGGATTGAAAATTTTGTACCAGTCCAGCAAGAAGTACATCAATGGAGTGACCGCCGTAAAGTGGTTGAATCCGTATTGCTTCCTATGATGGTTTTTGTACACGCTGATCCCAAAGAACGTAAAGAGGTTCTTTCCTTTTCTACAGTTAGTCGGTATATGGTAATGCGTGGTGAGAGCAGTCCAACTATCATTCCTGATGAACAAATGGCTCGTTTCCGTTTTATGCTCGATTATTCCGAAGAGGCAATCTGTATGAATAGTGCTCCTTTGGCACGTGGTGAGAAAGTGCGTGTCATTAAAGGACCTTTGACTGGTCTTGTAGGAGAACTTGTTACGGTAGATGGTAGAAGTAAGATTGCTGTCCGGTTGAATATGCTGGGGTGTGCTTGTGCGGATATGCCGGTTGGGTATGTGGAACCGATAGGGGAGAAACAATAGGCAACTAAATGTGTTATGGTAACAGGAAACGAATATATATTTCCGAATATAGATGATGCACTAGAATATGTGTTAAAGAATGAACAAAAAGCATTGGCTTCAGACAGGAAGAGACAAGTTGCTCCTTGTGTGCCAGAACAGCCGACTTCATCTTTTTTGAAGCCTGGAATGATACCAAAACTGATTTCGGTGGACAGTTTAGATTATCCTTATAGCGGATATTTCAATAATGCACCATCAGAAAGTTTCGTTATGTCTCGATTGGCATCGGGGAGATATTCGTTGAAGCCTAATCTGTGTGAAAGAAAATATCTGTTTCGTGGTGAGACAGAGTTTCATTCTCCTTGTACTCCAAGCCTGTTTCGCAAAAATAAACAGAAACAATATATTGAAGAATTGGCAATTGGGCAGGAAATGGAGCTCTTAATGTTGTCACATCCTTTAGTTCAGCTACTAGACCTTGGTGTTGAATTGAATGGACAACTATTTCGCTTTGAGATGAATTTGTTTGGTTTGACTCAACATTATTACAATAAAACATGTTTTCTGGACATGACTAGTAGTCCACAAGTGGCAGCGTTTTTTGCAACCACCGATTACGATTGGAAGACGGATACATATTCGCCCATTTTAGATGAGGAGCACGTGGCTGGTATTCTATATTATTATTCGTTGGATATTGATACTGACTTCAAGGAAGTTCCACTTACAACAATAGGATTACAGGTTTTTCCACGTAGTGGCAAACAGTATGGCTTTCTTTATAGGTTGACAAAGGAACAGGATTTTAACACCTTTTCACGACTACAAATGATGCGATTTAAGCATGATCCCCAAATAGCTCAACGTATTTTTGATGAATTTCATGGTGGCAAAGATCTTTTTCCTGATGATATTTTGATGAATCATTGGAAGGCTTGTAATCGTGATAAGCTAGTGCTATCAAACAGGACTGTTTTGGCAAATCAGGTTAATAATCCCAGCTCATCAGTTGATGATTTGATTCATGAATTAGAAAATTTGGGGTATGAAATTCGAGACTATATACCAACTTTTACAAAAGATGAATTGAAAGAATATTACGCTGCTATAAAAAAAGGTTTTTGGAATGAATTTTGTTCAAGGATATACATCCCGGGTGATAATGGTTCTATATTGAATGCGTTGAAATCCCTTCCTTATGACCAGCGTTATCAATGGGCTTTTGATGAAAGTATTCCGTATACTATAGATTATAACCAAGGGGTTGTACTAAAAAAGTTTGCCCGTTGCTTGAAATAGGTGAATTAGCCCTGAATTATTAAGATGTCTCAAGTAACAGACAATAATAAACGCATAGCGAAGAATACACTCCTTCTCTACGTTCGTATGCTCTTTATGATGATCGTGAGTTTATATACATCACGTGTCATATTGAATGCTTTGGGAGTTGAAGATTTTGGTATATATAATGTTGTTGGTGGCGTTGTGGCTATGTTTTCGGTAATATCGGGCTCATTGTCTACCGCTATTAGTCGATTTATTACCTTTGAATTAGGGAAAGGTGATCTATGTAAACTGAATAAAATATTTTCAGCATCGGTTACTATTCAAATGTTGTTATCTTTGATTATTGTCGTATTAATAGAATCTATTGGCGTATGGTTTCTTAATTCCAAGATGACTATTCCAGTAGATAGAATAGTGGCAGCTAACTGGGTACTTCAATTTTCTATTGTCACTTTTGTCATAAATCTTATAAGTGTTCCATATAATGCGGAAATCATAGCGCATGAGAAGATGTCAGTTTTCGCATATATCTCCATATTAGAGGTTATAGGCAAACTGACCATTGCATTTTTGATTGTCGTTTCGCCTATTGACAGACTAGTTTTCTATGCCATTCTTATGTGTTTGGTTGCGGCTGTTATTCGACTAACCTACACTTGTTACTGTCGTAAACATTTTGAAGAATGTACTTATCACTTTTGCTGGGATAGAAAATTATTGAAGAGTATGTTTGGCTTTGCCAGTTGGAATTTTATAGGAGCATCAGCTTTTGTGTTAAGAGAACAAGGTGTTAATGTAATTTTAAATGTCTTTTGTGGACCAGTTGTTAATGCTGCTAGAGGAGTATCTACACAAGTAAATAGTGCTATAATAGGATTTGTTAATAATTTTATGATGGCGTTGAATCCGCAAATTACTAAATCGTATGCGTCTGGGAATAAGGAATATATGTTTGCTCTATTACATCAAGGTGCCCGATTATCCTTTTATATGCTTCTCTTTTTATCTTTACCTATTCTGATAAATACTGAATATATTTTACTTTTATGGTTGAAGACAGTTCCTCAATTTACTATTATTTTTGTTCAACTCACATTGATTTTAGCTATGGTAGAATCTATTTCAAATCCTTTAGTTACGGCATTGTTGGCAACTGGAAAGATTAAGAATTACCAAATAATTGTAGGGGGATTAAACTTGTTGAATTTTCCTATTTCATATATTGCATTAAAAATAGGTTTCTCTCCATATTCTACTATGTATATAGCGTTAACGATTTCTGTGTTATGCTTATTGTTAAGGTTGTTGTTTTTAAAAGGAATGATAGGATTATCAGCATTATCTTTTATAACAAAAGTGATATTAAATGTAATGTGTGTAACCATAATTTCAGCGCTAGTTCCTTTGCTGTTGAAAATCTCTATAAACAGTATAAATTTATTTGCTTTTATAGGTAATATTCTTACCTGTTTTATATCAGTATCAATTACAATATTTTATGTTGGTTGTAAAAGACAAGAAAGGCAAGTCGTAATTTCTTTTATTAGGAATAAAATAAAAAAACGTGGATAAAAAAAAAGTGTTACTTCTGGGAGGAACAGGAACTCTTAGTATGGGAGTTCTTAAAGAAGCTTTAAATAAAGGTTGGGATATAACTGTACTAAATCGTGGAATACATAAAAAACATATTCCGGATAGCGTACATAGAATCATAGGTGATTTTAAAAAAGTTGAAACTTGGAAAGAAGCATTGCATTCATGTAATTTCGATGTGGTTGTTGACTTTTTATCACGTAATCCTGCGGATATATCTCGGGTTTTTCCTATATTAAAGAATAATTGTAAACAATACATATTTATTTCTTCTGCTTGCGTTTATCGAAGAAATGAGGAAGATTTTCCGATAAAAGAAGATTCGCCTAAACCCAATATGAGTTGGGACTACAATGTTGAAAAATATAATTCGGAAAAAGAGCTGGTTAAGTTATCTCAAAATGCACCATGCTATTATACTATAATCCGTCCTTATATTACATATGATGACGAAAGGATACCATTTGGAATAGCTCCCTCTTATAAATATCATAGAACAATTATTGAAAGATTAAAAAATGGAAAACCGATGTTTGTTTGGAATGAAGGTAATAACATAACGACATTAACTTATGTTTCAGATTTTGCTAAAGGTGTGGTTGGGTTATTTTCTAATAATGCAGCAATAAATGAAGATTTTCACATAACGAGTGATTATCAATATACATGGAATGATTTCTGGAGTATTTTTCTTGTTAAATTGAATTTAAAAAGTACTATATATCATGTAGATGCCAAAGATATAACAAAATATATGCCTTCTGAAAAGCAACTATTAATGGGGGATCGGGGATTAGATGCCTCATTTGATAATAAAAAAATAAAAAATGCTGTTCCATCTTTGACGTTTGAATTTAATCTGGAAAAAGGTATTGATAATTTGATAAAATATTACAATGAACTTGATTCTTGGAATTATGATTATAGATATGATGCGATGATAGATAAAATGTTGGCAAAACAATCTCCAAGATGTTTTTACATTAAATATGAAAAGGCCTATCGTTCTTCTTGGTTGATTTATCATATCTATAGATATCTCCCATATAAAATGGCGAATAAATTATGCAGAGTAATAAAAATAAATCAATAGATTTCAAAAGTTCAGTATTTACCTGTAATAAACTAAATTGCAGTGGTTGTGGTGCATGTGCTCAAATATGCTCAAAACATGCAATTGATATGGTAGAAGATAATGAAGGCTTCTTATTTCCAATATTAAATCAAGAGAAATGTGTGCAATGTGGATTATGTGATAAAATTTGTCCTGAAGTTAATTCACACCAATCAAACGTAGGAGAATATAAACAATGTTTTGCTGCAACTAATAAAGACAATGATTATTCACGTATGAGTGCGACTATTGGCGCTTGTACAATGATGGCTGAGTATGTTTTATCTATAGGCGGATATGTCTTTGGGGTTATTCTAGATGAAGATGAATGGAAAGCAAAACATAGATGTATAGATAATTATTTTCTTTTGCAAGAAGCTAGAAATTCAAAATATATTCAAAGCGATACAGGAAGTACATATTCTTTGGCTAAACAACTTCTAAATAAAGATAAAACTGTACTTTATATAGGGACACCTTGTCAAATAGCAGGACTAAAAGCCTTTTTACAAAAAGAATATGAAAAATTGTATACAATAGATTTGATTTGTCATGGTGTATACAGTTATAGGTTACTTCAAAAAGAAGTAGATTATTGGAGTTGCAAGTTTAGAGGTAAAGTAAGTAATTTTAGATTTAGAAGTAAGGAGAAATATCCATGGATATACGGTGGTGTTATTAATTTTGATATCAGTAACAATAAGAGTTATACTCATATCGAAATACATGGAAGTTGTTCGCCTCTTTATCGTTGCTATGCCTATAGTGGAGATGGTATTAATTATACCCTTAGAGAATCCTGCTATTCTTGTCAATTTAGAGATACCAATCGTTTTGGAGATATAACAATAGGAGATGCATGGGGAATGTCAAAGAAACGTTCTGAACTTTTTCAGAAAAAAAATCTAAAGAAAGGAATATCATTAATATTATGCAATACTCATAAAGGGAAATTTCTTTTAGATCATATTGATAGCCAAGTTAATTTGGTTGAATTATCAGAAAATGAGGCTTTCTCTCAAGATGCATTAAAAAGTTCCAACAGAATGATTCCCAAGGAAAGATATCTTATTTATAATAATCTGGACAATGAAGATTGGGAGCCTTTAATTGAAAAAAATCTTCATGTTAATTTTACCAAATTAAGAACGATGTATCATATTCACGAGGTGAAGAAAACAATTAAAGAAGTAATTAAAGAAATGATTTTTTATAATAGATGGAAAAAGTGAAATATTATCCGTATTTGGATACTTTGAAAGTAAGTAAGATCTTAAAAAGATTATTGTTTGGTTTATGAGATTGATTTTACATTTGCGTGCTATCAAATATGGCTTAATTTGGTATGTAATAAATAGTTTTGTGTCCAATTTCCCAAGTATAAGATTAAGATATTATATTCTTAAATTCTTTGGAATGAATTTAGCCCCAAATGTTCGATTTTATCAAGGATTTCACATAAGAAATCCTAAGGGAATTACCATTAATGATGGCGTCTCTATTGGTCCTAGAGTTTTGTTGGATGGTCGTAAGGGCTTGATTATAGGTAAAAATGTAGTGATTGCATACGAAGCAATTATATGGACATTAAATCATGATTACAACGACATATACTTTGCTGGCAAAGGATCATCTGTTACTATTGGCGATTATGCTTGGATTTGTTGTCGGTCGATAATACTTCCTGGCATTACCATTGGGGAAGGAGCTGTAGTTGCATCAGGTGCGATTGTGACAAAAGATGTCCCTCCATATACTATTGTAGGAGGAACACCTGCTAAAATTATTGGATATCGTGAGAAGAAAGCATATAGTTATGGGTATCATAAAAATAGCTCAATAGAATATTTTGTATAAAATGAATTTGCCTGCTTATAAAAAAATGAGTGTAACAAAAAAAGCTGTTATATATCTTACATTATTTATAGCTTTTTGTGGATGGTCTTCAATATATTTAAGCTGGGGAGGATGGCTGTCTAAACCTTCATTTTTTATTGGGTTCTTCTTATTTTGCTTGTGTGTCTATTATTATCGTCGAATAACAAGCGGAGAGATGACTAATGTTGTGAATTGGACCCTAATTTCAGCGTTTTTCAGCATTATCCCTGCTTTTGGAGATTGGCATGCTAGTTTTCATTCTTACTTTTATGGGTATATTGCAACCTATTATGGATTGTTCTTTTATTATCTGTTGAGAATATGGAAAGTGAGCCCAAATGCTCTTATGAAAATAGTAACTGTATTTTGTTTTATTTGGGTAGCTATTGAAATTGGTCAGCAATTTACGTATCCTGAATATTGGTTTTTAGGTCGCCAAAATGAATGGAACATAGTTGAGAACCGTATGGGACTTTGGAGATTCTACATTTGGGGTATTGATTTTGTAATGTTAGCTTTTGCATTTTATGCTGGAAAAGCTTTTTCCTCGGAACAATATTCGAAATTTAACATACTTTATTCTATTATTTTTGTTGCAGGTATTCTATGCTATTGCTCTAGGAAGCATATTGTCGCAGTCGTTATAGTGATTGCATATGCTATATTAACGATGGAAAGCAAATATAAATGGAGAATCAGAATTAGTTGTTTGGTCGTGATGGCAATTCTTTTCTATAGTTTCTATGATGATTATTTAGCAATGAGCGTAGAAGCTGATGATTTACAAGGTTCCGGTGAGGATTTTATTCGTTATCTTGCTGCCAGATATTTTATAATGGATTTTTCTAGTTCCCCTCTTTATCCGATATTTGGGACAGGGTGGGGGAGTTTAACTCTTGGTAATAAACTTGAGTATTGTAAACACGTACTACAATTTTATGTTTCAGATGTTGGAATTATAGGTTATTATTCTACAGTCGGTATAGTTGGAGTTTCTGCTATTATATTTTATATATACAAATTTGTCAGAAATTGGAAATATATTGATTTGGGATATAAAATGTTTTTTATTATGAAAATAGCTCTCATTGTATTTGATTTCTGGATGTGTTGGGCTATCGGTATAATTGCTTACGGAACCTTCTTATATCTATTGGACGAGAACATAAAGGAGAATAAACTTATTAAGAAAAAATTATGAATATTGGAATACTAACTTTTTATAAAGTTGCAAATTTTGGAGCTAATATACAGGGGGTATCTACATACTATTATTTGAAAAATGCGGGACACAATCCGATCTTCTTGAACTATCTTTCTCATCGAACAGAAGATGAACTTAAAAAGGGTTATAATGATAGTATTCAAGTAAAAGCACATTTGGATTTTGTAAACAATGTTTGTATCAGTCAAACTGAAAATTTATATGATTCTAAAGATGTCGAAAGAATGATTAATGAATACCATCTTGACGCTATTATAATAGGTTCTGATGCAGTAGTGCAACATCATCCTCTTCTTTCAAGGATTCATAAAGGAAGGAGAAGACCTTTTTATATAGCTCATCCGGTACCCGAAAGAATGTTTCCTAATCCATTTTGGGGAGTAGGTTTTGCTAATATGATACCAGCAGCAATGATGTCTGTATCAAGTCAGAACTCCAGATACAGTCAATTTTCGAAATCATTGAAAAGTAAAATGCGAGAAACTTTAGCTAATATGAAATATATTTCTGTTAGAGATACATGGACTCGTGATATGATGTTGGCAATAGGGACCACACAAAACATTGAAGTTACTCCTGATCCTGTTTTTTCTTTCAATTATAATGCGGGAGCATTAGTTCCCTCAGAAGAGGATCTTAGAATTCGTTTCAATTTACCTAAGCAATATGTATTAGTATCTCTTCATTCTCAAAGTTTGTCAGTTAGCATTCTCGACGAATTAAATCAAAAGCTTAAGAATCATGGAAAAGAATGTGTCGTTTTCCCAATGCCTAACGGTGTTAAGTTTCAACATAATTTTGATTATCAAGTCAATGTGCCTCTATCGCCCATTGATTGGTATGCACTCATAAAATATTCAAGTGGATATGTAGGTAGTAATATGCATCCTATTATAGTTAGCTTACACAATGCGGTACCCTGTTTTAGTATTGACCATTGGGGAACAAAAGATTTTTTTAATCGGACAGTTAGAGATGGTTCAAGCAAAGTAGAGCATATTATGGGAGTTTTTGGCTTGAAAGAAAATGTAAGACCTATAAATGCGGGTGTTTGTGAAGTATCAGCAGAACAGATTGTTACTGCTTTACAGAATTTTCCCAAAGAAAAAGTAAGAGCTGTTGCTGCAGAGCGTTACGAACAATATAAAAAGATGATGGAAGATATAATTGATTGCTTTCAAAAAAAATAGGAATTATGAGAATACTTATAATTTCCAAATGTCCTACACATCCTACAAATGCAGGAAATAGATGGTGGATATTGTCACAGGCAGAAATGTTTATGTCGTTAGGACATGATGTGTATTTTCTTTATATTAATGAGATGCCATTGAGACAAGACGCAAAAGTATATCTTGAAAGTATTGAGCAATCGAAAAAATATTGGGGCGATAGATATCATCTATTTTCTGTCAGTAAATGGCAAAAAGTTAAGATGACTTTGATTAAGTATTATCGTAAAAAAATCTGTAATGGTTTCTATCAGGTGGATGACCAGTATCCTTATGGTTTGGAGTATGCGGTAAATAAGCTTGATGAACAAATTCATTTTGATGTTTGTGTAATCAATTATTATTATTTATCTCGGTTGTTCGAATTTATCCATATTCCTAAGAAGGCAATAGTAACTCATGACTGTATTGCATACAAGAATCTCAAAGTAGGTACACCTACCATGTGTATCACTGCGGATACTGAAGCAAAGGCAATGCAGAGATGTCCACATATCTTTGCTCTTCAGGAAGTAGAGGCCTGTTATTTTCAACTGCTTTCGCCTAATAGCGAGGTGTACAATTTATATGGTAAATATGAATATCATCCTCAGCCTGTGGTTGGAAATCATAATCTGTTATTTCTTTCTGGAAATAATGAATTTAATCAAAATGGAATAAATTGGTTTATTAAAGATATTTTTCCTTTTATCAAAAAGATATTTCCTGATGCCCTACTTATGGTAGGTGGAAGTATTTGTAAAATGTTGTCAGGCTTGAGCGATATAGATGGGGTGAAAGTTTTAGGATATATAGATAGTCCTGCGAACTTTTACGCTCAAGGAGATGTGGCTATTAATCCTGTATATCAGGGGACTGGATTGAAAATTAAAACATTTGAATCCATATCTTTCGATAAAGTTGTAATGGTTCATCCTCATAGTATGGCGGGGATATTCAAAAAAGACAGTGCTCCTCTTTTTGCATCAACAGATCCAATCGAATGGGTAGAATATTTGGGAAGAATATGGGATAATGTTGCCGAAATCAATAATGTGAAAATTCGAAATAAAGTCTATCTTAAAGAAATGGATGAATTTGTTATTGCCGAGTATAAAAGATTTTTGGGCTAACTTTATAATTATAAATATGTTTGGAATATATTTAGCTGACGCAAAATCCATTGTTGCCAATGCTAAAATTGCAATTGGGCAGATAAACACAATTTTATATTTCCAAAATAAGAAATGCTTCTTTTTTCGTAGACCGCACCAAAGCGGTGTCCCTTTATATATGTCTTTTTGTAATTATCAAGTACAAAAAATATTTAGATTGATTTTATGATAATACGTTCAAAAGCCCCTCTTCGCCTTGGTCTGGCTGGAGGAGGAAGTGATGTTTCACCTTACAGTGATATTTATGGAGGATTAATATTGAATGCCACCATCAATCTTTATGCCTATTGCACCATAGAAGAGACAAGAGACAATAGCATCGTTCTTAACAGTTATGACTCAAACTGTTTTAAGTGTTATCCTTCTACAAAAAGAATGGAGATAGATGGTGAAGCAAGCCTGATAAAAGGTGTGTATAATCGTATTATTAAGGATTACGATCTCGATGCCAAATCATTCAAGATAACTACCTACAATGATGCTCCGGCCGGATCGGGGCTGGGTACCTCGTCTACTATGGTTGTTTGTATATTGAAATGTTTTGTAGAATGGCTAGGGTTACCTCTTGGAGACTACGAGATTTCCCGCCTAGCCTACGAGATAGAACGCAAGGACTTGAGTCTCTCTGGTGGCAAACAAGATCAGTATGCGGCAGCTTTCGGAGGATTCAATTACATGGAATTTTTGCAAAACGATATGGTGATTGTCAATCCACTTAAGATTAAGCGTTGGATTATTGATGAATTGGAAGCCAGTATGCTGTTGTTCTTTACTGGTAAGTCGCGTAGTAGTGCCGCTATTATCGAGGAACAGAAAAAGAATACCTCTAGTGGAGAGAGCGATGCTATTGAAGCTATGCACAAGATAAAACAGAGCGCCAAGGATATGAAACTGGCCATTTTGAAAGGAGACATAAACGGCTTCGCGGATATTCTCCGTGAAGGTTGGGAAAATAAAAAGAAGATGGCAAATAACATTACCAATCCTGTGATTCAAGAGGCTATGGACGTAGCTATGGCTGCAGGTGCCAAAGCAGGAAAAGTGTCGGGTGCAGGTGGTGGTGGATTCATTATGTTCATCGTAGAGCCAACGCATAAGAAAGAAGTAGAAGAAGCACTAAAGAAGCTTCATGGATTAGTCATGCCATTCCAATTTAGCGATGGAGGTGCTCATGGTTGGAAAATATATCCTACGGATACTGTAGGTTCACTAAGCATCAAGTGATTTATGGAAGAGAAGTTAGTAAAGCATGTAGAGCTTTTGATAGAGAGGTATCCTGCTCTCGATGTATGTAAACAAAATATCATCTTGGCTTATCAGATACTGGAAGAAGCCTATTCGGCAGGGCGCAAGTTGCTTGTTGCCGGCAATGGTGGTAGTGCCTCGGACAGTGAACACATTGTAGGCGAGTTGATGAAAGAATTCAAGATGAAGCGTAAAATTTATGCAGCCCAAATAGATCGTTTGATGAAGATTGATAAGGAAATGGGGACAGTGCTTGCCGATCATCTGCAAGGGTCGTTGCCTGCCATTTCACTCGTGGGTGAACCTTCGCTTACCACTGCTTTCATGAACGATGCTGTGCCGGAGCTTGTCTTTGCGCAACAAATCAATGGTTTGGGGCGCGCTGGCGATGTATTCTTGGGTATATCTACTTCAGGTAACAGTAAGAATGTTCTCTATGCTGCTGTAGCTGCAAAATCAAAAGGATTGAAGGTTGTGGGACTTACGGGTGAAAAGGAAAATCGCTTGATGGAATTTACTGATGTGTGTATTCGAGTGCCCGAGACTGAAACTTACAAGATACAAGAATTGCATCTTCCGGTATATCACTGCCTGTGTTTGATGCTGGAAGAAAAATTCTTTGGATAAATCAACAACAATAATTATATGAAGACAGTAATAATGGCCGGAGGACGTGGCACGCGTATTGCTTCTGTGGCAAATGATGTGCCTAAGCCAATGATTAATATATGTGGCAAGCCAATATTAGAACATCAGATAGACAACCTCAAGGCATGTGGCCTGACTGATATAATATTAGTTATCGGTTATCTGGGTGAAAAGATTAAAGACTATTTTGGAGATGGAAGCCGTTTTGGGGTATGTATTGAATATTTCATCGAGGATCATCCATTGGGAACTGCGGGTGCTTTATTCAAGATGCCCCAGCTTACAGAAGATTTTCTGCTCCTTTGTGGAGATGTGATAATTGACGTGGATTTCAATCGCTTTATAGCATTCCATAAAGAAAAGAAAGCGTGGGCTAGCTTAGTGGCACATCCTAACGGTCATCCTTATGACAGTTCGCTGCTTGTTACGAAGATTGAAGCTCCAAAAACGGCGGGTGGGATGCCTGTAGATACCCATCAGGTGATTTGCTGGATGGCGAAAGAAGATGAACGTCTCTATTATAAAAACCGTGTGAATGCGGGCATCGAGTTGATCTCCCCAGAACTATTGAAGGAGACGATGAAAAATTTTGTACCCCGTCATCCGGAGACTCCCGATAAGATAGACCTCGACCGCGATGTGCTGAAAATAAATATTGGCAGCGGACGTATCTATGCTTATGATACTCCGGAATATGTTAAAGATATGGGTACGCCCGATCGCTTTTTTGAAGTAGAGAATGATATAAAGACCGGCAAGGTGCATGCTCATAATCTAAAGAACCGACAGAAAGCTATCTTTTTGGATCGGGATGGAACTATCAACAAGATGGTAGGATTTATCACCAAGCCCGAGCAATTTGAACTTCTTCCAGGCGTAGCTAAAGCTATCAAGGCTATCAATAAAAGTGGTTATCTGGCTATCGTGATTACTAATCAGCCAGTCATTGCCCGTGGTGACTGTACTTTCGAGCAATTACAGACAATTCATAACAAGATGGAAACGGAACTTGGCAAAGAGGGAGCTTTTGTTGATGCCATTTATGTTTGCCCTCATCATACAGATAAGGGATTTTCTGGCGAGCGGCCTGAATATAAGTGTGACTGCGATTGCCGGAAGCCCAAACCGGGTTTGCTGCTTCAAGCAGCAAAAGATTTCAATATCGATTTGTCGCAGTCGTATATGATCGGGGATAGTGACGGAGATGTGAGAGCGGGGGAAAATGCTGGGGTGAAGGAGGCTATTAGAGTGGAACAAAATCAAGAAGAAGCATTAATGCAGATACTTAAAAAGATTCTTTATTCATAAATACATAAGAATGGTTATAAATTATATAACATACGATTCTTGGTGGGATACTGATATAACGATAATACCTGAATTAGTTAAAGAGTATCACCTAAACGTATTTGTACTTTCTCCTTTTGATAATTGTAAATATCCTCAAAAAGAAATCGGACAAAATGTCAAATTGGTACATGTACGTCAAAAGTATAGAGATAGAGACTTGAGATCAATCGGTACAGCTATTAAGTATTTCTTTAAAATATATAAGGAATGTCGGAGAAAAGATTATATAAACATTTTTATTCCGGGAAAGAATCCGTTCTTTATTATTCTGACTCTTCTTTTTCTTTCCAAGAAAAGAACAATAATATGTTCTCACAATTACATCGAACATGGTGATACGAAGTTTAGAGGTTCAAAGCTAGTCGATTTTTTGAAGGAGCGATTCTATCAATCATTCAAATGGTTTCATTTCTATTCAAAAATGCAAATGGATTTGTTTAAAAAAGATTATCCGTCAAAAGATGCATTTTTTACGGAAATGCCATTAAAAGACTTCGGTATAGCACCCATAATAGAAAAAAAGGGAAATGAGGTGACACTTTTATTTTTTGGTTTGATTAGAGACTATAAACAATTGGATTTGTTTATTAAAGCCGTTAATAATCTTGAAAATCCAAATCTGAAAGTAATAATTGCCGGTAAGGCAACAAAGGAAGAACAAGAGAAATATTTATCTCTAATTAAGGATAAAAGTATATATGAATTGAATTTTGAATTTATCCCTAACGAGAATATTCCAACTATTTTCTCTAAGGCTGACTTTTTAGTTTTGCCATATCGTTCTGCAACCCAGTCGGGGCCTTCGCTCATAGCGATAAACTATTCAGTTCCTATCATTGCATCAGATATAGTACCTTTTAGCGATATGGTAGAAGATGGAGTGAATGGATTTCTTTTTGAAAGTAACAATTGCGAGGCACTAACGGCCGTTTTAAAGAAAGTATTGATGCTAAACGAGGAAGATACATCTTGTTTAAGAAGAAATCAGAGTAAATATAGGGAGGATTATATTAGGAATAATGATATCTGTAAGCTGTTTCAGCAATTTATTAACGATAAAATATTGTATCAAATATAAAATTACATTCAATGAATATAGCAATTGTAGGTACAGGTTATGTCGGCTTAGTAAGCGGCACTTGTTTTGCAGAGATGGGTAACAAAGTTACTTGCGTGGATGTTGATCGGGCGAAGATTGACAAACTTCTGAATGGTGAGATGCCAATCTATGAGCCAGGGCTTGAAGATTTGGTTAAACGTAATGTTGCCTATGACCGTTTGCATTTCACAACTGATATCACTAAGATTTTGGGTGATGTAGAGGTCGTATTTTCCGCTGTAGGTACTCCTCCTGACGAAGATGGTAGTGCCGATCTGAAATATGTGCTGGCTGTAGCTCGTGAGTTCGGTCAGAATATTAATAAGTATACCATTTTGGTTACTAAAAGTACGGTTCCTGTAGGTACTGCTAAAAAAGTGAAAGCTGTTATCCAAGAAGAACTTGACAAACGTGGCGTAAACATTCCATTTGATGTGGCTTCGAATCCGGAGTTTCTGAAAGAGGGAGCTGCTATTAAAGACTTCATGAGTCCCGACCGTGTGGTCGTTGGTGTTGAAAGTAAGCAAGCCGAAGAAGTGATGACTAAGCTCTATCATCCTTTCTTGATTCAGAATTTCCGTGTTATTTTCATGGATATTCCATCTGCTGAAATGACAAAATATGCGGCTAACGCCATGCTTGCTACACGTATCAGTTTCATGAATGACATAGCCAACTTGTGTGAACGTATGGGAGCTAATGTAGATAACGTGAGAAAAGGTATTGGAGCAGATGTCCGTATCGGTCAGAAGTTTCTTTATGCAGGGTGCGGTTATGGTGGCAGTTGTTTCCCGAAAGATGTAAAGGCATTGATTCATACGGGAATTGATAATGGCTATCACATGGAGGTGATTGAAGCAGTAGAACGTGTGAACGAGAATCAAAAAACGATCGTTTACAATAAACTTTTAACGTTGATGGGGGATGTGAAGGGTAAAACCATTGCTGTGCTTGGATTGGCTTTTAAACCAGAAACGGATGATATGCGTGAAGCTCCTGCACTAGTTGTAATAGGGAAGTTGCTGGAAGCCGGTGCATCGGTTCGGGTGTTTGACCCTATTGCTATGCCGGAATGTAAGCGTAGAATAGGTAATGTAGTGACTTATTGTGAAAATATGTACGATGTAGCCGACGGGGCCGATGCTTTAGCCCTGATGACCGAATGGCGACAGTTCCGTATGCCAACTTGGAATGTTATTAGGAAGTGTATGAAGGGCAATGTGATTGTGGATGGTCGTAATATCTATAATCGTCAAGAGCTTGAAGGTTTAGGATTTGTGTATACTCGGATAGGTGAGAAGTGAAAATTACATAGTGTTATGTTTATTATATGAAAATAATAAAAACAAGGCTTGTATGCGCATGGATTTTATTACCTCTCTTTCTGATACATATTTTTCTTTATTTTTTTTCATCAAATAGAAAGAAGATACAATCCGATATGCCAACATTGACACAGTTTATTTATCATCTCATCTATGATAAACCTTACAGAAATGTTTTCTATTATCGGGTTGGTCGAATTCATTTCTTATTTAGCTGGTTGCTTCCGAGATGTTACTATACGAAAATCAATCAGAATATGAATATAGGCCATGATATTCAAATGGAACATGCATTTAATACTTTTTTGAATGCAAAATCTATAGGAGATCATTTTAGGTGTTTTCACAATGTTACTCTTGGTCAAAAAAATGGGAAAACTCCAACTATAGGAAATAATGTGGTTGTTAGTTGTGGTGCTTCAATATTGGGAGATTGTATCATCGGAGATAATGTAATAATTGGAGCGGGTTGTGTAGTCGTTAAAAGTGTTCCGGCAAATAGCACAATTATAGGAAATCCAGCCGTTATTGTCAAGAAAGAAGGAATAAAAACGTATGAATTATTATAATTAAACTTTATGAGAATATTGTTTATCGCTAATTATAGTCAATTGTATGGTGCGAATCGTTCTATGCTAACTATCATTGAATATCTGCACAATAATGAGTATGATGTGAAATTGATTTTACCTTCTAAAGGAGATATTTGTCAGGAACTCGATACGATTGGTATAGATTATAAAGTGATACCAATGTTTACACAACTCTATTATTTAAAACGTAATATAAAATACTTGGCACTTCCTATTCTCGATATTTGGACTTTCTTTAAGCTTCCTTTTCTAATTAAAGAAGCAAAAAAATTCTCACCAGATATTATTTATTCCAATACTTCAGCTGAAATGACCGGTATTGAAGTCGCAAAAAAACTGGGTGTGAAACATATATCGCATATTCGAGAGTTTATGGATTTGGATCATGGTGCGCAATTTATAATGGGAAAAAAAGGCAAGAAAAGGTTTATAAATCAGAGTGATGGTGTTATATATGTTTCTTATTCAGTTGCTAATCATGTGAATTTAGGTGAGCCTTTAGGTAAAAGCCAAAGAGTGATATACAACGGCCTGAAAGACGCAAATGTAGAGTTTGAAGATAAGGAAATATGCAATTCTCTCAACTTAGGGGTCGTTGGCATATTCGATAAAGCGAAAGGCCAAGATTTGGCAATCAATGCCATGCCGAAAATTTTAAAAATATTTCCAAATGCAAAATTGAACATTTGGGGAGATAAAGAGGGGGGATTTAAACGAGTTATACATAAGCTTGTTAAATCTTTGAATTTGGATAATTCTGTTGTTTTTCATGGGTTTGAGAAAAATTCAAATCAAATATATAAGAATATGGACATATTGTTAATGTGTTCTAGATGTGAAGGATTTGGAAGAGTGACTGTAGAGGCTATGCAAAGAGGTATTCCTGTTATAGGATTGAACACAGGTGGTACATCTGAATTAGTAAAAGATGGTTTCAATGGTTATTTGTTCAACTCTATACAAGAAATTCCGTCGAAATTGTCTCTTCTTTTAGAATCAAAGGAACATTATAATCATATTAGGCGGAACGCTTATACTGAATCACGATCGATGTATTCTGTTACGCAATATTGTAAAAGTGTAGAAGATTTTATCTGCCAGATTTATTCTTTGTAAATAAGTTTAGTAGGATTGTGGTATACACATGAAAATATTATTTCTTCTATAATATTCATGCGTCTTTTCATGTAATCAGTTCTCATTTTATTAATTAGATGATAAAAGCAATGATAAAAATATTAATTACCGGAGGCAGTGGATTTATTGGTACTAATCTTATTGAACATTTCCTTTTTAATCAGAACATTGAACTTCTTAGTATTGATATTGAAAAGCCCAAAATCAGTGCACATAATCGTATTTGGAAACAAATAAATATATGTGATAAGGAGAGTGTTGTATCTATATTTAGAGCGTTTCAGCCTGAAATTGTGATACATCTGGCTGCCCGTACAGATTTGAGAGGTGTTACGCTTCAAGATTATGATGCAAACATGAGTGGGGTGAGCAATGTATTAGCGGCTATAAATGAAGCCGGAAGTGTACAGCGTGCAATTTTTGCATCTTCTATGTATGTTTGCGAACCGGGGTATATGCCCAAAGACTTTGAAGATTATGCGCCTCATACTCTTTATGGAGAGAGTAAAGTGGAAACCGAAAAAAGAATTAAAAAGGCCAATCCTACAACTTACACCTGGAGTATCATTCGGCCTACAAGCATTTGGGGGCCTTGGTTTGGCGAGCCTTATGATAAATTCTTTCATATTGTTCTAAAGCATATGTATTTTCATATGGGTGAAAAGGCTTGCAAAAAAACTTATGGTTATATTGATAATGCAATATATCAAATAGAATCAATTCTCCGGGCTTCTCCGAAAAAAGTCAATCGGAATATTTATTACTTAGGTGATTATGAGGCTTATTCGATTACAGATTGGGCTAATGAAATAGCAAACATTGAAAGTATTAAAATTCCTCATGTCCCTTATTTTTGCTTCCGATGGATGGGGTATGTGGGAGATTGCTTAAAAAAGATAGGGATAGCTTTTCCTATGACGAGTTTCCGACTGCATAATATGACAACGGATAATGTTCATAATCTGGAGCCTATAAAATCAATAGCTCCTCATTTGCCGGTATCGAGGGTAGAGGGTACTAAAGTTACGTTGGATTGGATTCATAAGTATGAGTAACAGAGGCAGTATATGTTTTACTAATAGATAAGCGGGATTTTATGAAAGTTTCAATTATAACTTCGTGCTATAATCGTGCAGCAACGATTCGGGGTGCTATCGAGAGTGTCTTAGCACAGGATTATAATGACATAGAGTTTATAGTGGTGGATGGCTCCAGTACGGATGGTTCGTTGGATATTATCCGAGAATATGCGGATCGTATCTCGATTATTATATCGGAACCTGACCATGGTATGTATGAGGCTATCAATAAAGGTATTCGTGTGGCTACGGGAGAGATAATCGGATTGTTACATTCGGATGATTTTTTCTACGATAATGGGGTAGTTGGGCGCATTGTAGAACGGATGAAACGGACACATGCCGATTTCTTGTATGGTGATGGTCTCTTTGTGAATCCTGATGATACGAACAAAGTGGTGCGCAACTGGATTGGGGGAGGGTATCGTCTTTGGAAAGTGCGTCATGGATGGCTTCCTCTTCATCCCACTTGCTATATACGACGCGATGTAATGATGAGACAGGGGCTTTATAACGAGAGTTATAAAATTGCAGCTGATAGTGACTTATTGGTGCGTTATCTGTTGACTGGTGGACTCACGGTGACATATCTCAATGAATATGTCGTGCGGATGCGTATGGGGGGGCTTTCTACTGATAGTGCTAAACGTAAGAAGATGTGGGAAGAGGATATTAGGGTGTACGTTTCGCACGGATTATGGCCTACTTTGACTAAGTTGGAAAAGATGGCTTGGAAAGTACCGCAGTTTGTACTCGCGTTACTGAAAAAATAGGTCATTATTCCAGATAAGAATTATAAAAATAAAGTGTATGCAGGAAGTACAACGTTTTAACAAAGTCCTAAAATCTTTGGTCCTTTTTGGGGATCTTATTTTGCTGAACCTGCTTTTATGGGGATTTAATTTGTTATTGGGTACCCGTTTCTGGTGTGTTCATTGCGGTTCTATCTTTCAGGGCATGACTCTTATCACTCTGTGCTATTTACTTTGTAACATGCATTCAGGTGTTATTCTTCATCGTCCTGTGGTACGTCCCGAACAGATCATGATCCGTGTCTTACGTAACATGGTTCCTTTTGTCTTTTTTTCGGTTTGCACATTGCTTGTTTTTCATTTTCATTTTTCTCATTCCCGATATTTCGGACTGTTTTATGTTGCTTTAATAATTGTTATTGTCAGCTATCGTTTAATTTCCCGTCACTGTTTGGAGCTTTATCGGAAAAAGGGAGGAAATGTTCGCAAGGTAGTATTGGTTGGAAGCCATGAGAATATGCAGGAACTTTATCATGCGATGACGGATGACCCTACGTCCGGTTATCGTGTACTGGGTTATTTCGAGGATTTTCCTTCGGACCGATATCCACAAGATGTTTTATATTTAGGGCAGCCAAATGAAGTAACTGATTTTTTAGAAAAACATGCGGGAGAGATCAATCAGCTTTATTGTAGCCTTCCTTCTGTACGCAGTGCGGAGATTGTTCCTATCATTAATTACTGTGAAAACCATTTGGTCCGTTTCTTTAGTGTTCCAAATGTCCGTAATTATTTGAAGCGTAGAATGCATTTTGAGTTATTGGGTAATGTTCCTGTACTTTCCATTCGTTGTGAGCCATTGGAATCACTGGAGAACCGTATTATCAAGCGTGCTTTTGATGTTGTTTGTTCAGGGGTATTTCTTATTACGGTTTTTCCGTTCGTTTATATATTCTTTGGAATTGCGATCAAGTTAAGTTCTCCCGGTCCTGTTTTTTTCAAACAAAAACGCAGTGGTGAGGATGGTCGTGAATTCTGGTGTTACAAGTTTCGTTCAATGAAGGTTAATGCGCAATGTGACACTCTTCAGGCTACGGAAAATGATCCTCGTAAAACACGTATCGGAGAGATAATGAGAAAGACTAGTGTGGACGAATTGCCTCAATTTATCAATGTATTGAAAGGAGATATGTCTATTGTAGGTCCTCGTCCTCACATGTTAAAACATACAGAGGAATATTCTAATCTGATAAACAAGTTTATGGTTCGTCACTTCGTTAAACCTGGAATAACTGGTTGGGCGCAGGTGACGGGCTTTCGCGGTGAGACGAAAGAGCTCTGGCAGATGGAGGGACGTGTGCAACGTGATATCTGGTATATAGAGCATTGGACTTTTTTATTGGACTTATATATTATGTATAAGACGGTGTATAATGCTATACATGGAGAAAAAGAAGCATATTAAAAAATAAAACTTAGGAATTAAAGGGCGTTTAATTATGAATTTAAGAATTATGATGAGAAGACTAAACAAAAGAAATTTGTGGCTACTATTGTTGCCATTCCTATTGGCTGGCTGTCAGTCTTATAAAAAGGTTCCCTATTTCCAGAATGTGGAAGTTGTGAACGAGGTAGAACAACAGGAAAAATTGTATGATGCCAAGATTATGCCCAAGGATTTGTTGACTATTGTGGTATCGTGTACTAATCCTGAACTTGCGATACCTTTTAATCTGACAGTTGCCAGCAATGCCGGAATAGCTGTGAGTACTTCGTCTTATGTGACTACTCAACCTGTATTACAGCCTTATTTGGTAGATAATGAAGGAAACATAAATTTTCCGGTGTTAGGAGAATTGAAGTTAGGAGGCTTAACGAAAAGGGAAGCAGAACAGCTGATTATAGATAAATTGAAGCCTTACATGAAGGAGACTCCCATTGTAACGGTCCGTATGGTAAATTATAAAATATCTGTTATCGGTGAGGTTACCCGTCCCGGAACTTTTACTATCTCTAATGAGAAAGTGAATCTGTTGGAGGCATTGGCTATGGCTGGTGATATGACGGTATACGGTCTTCGTGATAATGTAAAGTTGATTCGTGAAGATGCAAACGGTAAACAGCAGATTGTAACCTTGGATTTGAATAATGCTGAAACCATTCTTTCGCCTTACTATTGGTTACAACAGAATGATATTGTTTATGTAACTCCCAATAAAGCAAAGGCTCGAAATTCAGATGTAGGTAACAGTACCAGTCTCTGGTTCTCAGCCACCTCTATCTTGGTATCCATTGTCAGCCTATTAGTAAATATTTTAAAATAATGATTTGCAATGAAAGAAACAGATTTCAACGAAGCACAAGAATCTAAGGAAGAAAATATAGACGTCAAGGAGCTCTTGTTTAAATATTTGATCCACTGGCCTTGGTTTGTGGGGGCGGTTGTGGCGTGTTTGATTGCAGCATGGGTCTATTTGTATGTATCCACTCCCGTATATAATATTTCCGCTACGGTTTTAATAAAGGATGATAAGAAAGGGGGGAGTGCAGGAATGCTTTCCGGGTTGGAGAGTCTGGGATTGGATGGTATGATCTCTTCTTCGCAGAATATTGATAACGAGATTGAAGTTCTCCGTTCAAAGACTATCGTCAAAGAGGTGGTTGAAGATTTGGGACTCTATATTTCTTATACAGATGAGGATGAGTTTCCTTCCAGGAACATGTATAAGACTTCACCTGTACAAGTGAGTCTGACTCCGCAGGAGGCTGATTTGTTGGAGGAGCCGATGATTGTGAAAATGGCATTACAACCACAGGGAAGTATGGATGTGACTGTGAAGATTGACGATGATGAATATCAGAAACATTTTGAGAAATTGCCGGCGGTTTTTCCTACCGATAAAGGGACATTGGCTTTTTTCCTGACGCCGGACTCGGTATTATCTTCTAAAAGAACATCGGAAGAAACTACAGCTTCGGAAAAGACTACACGCAATATAACAGCAACAATTAATAAGCCTTTGACGGTAGCGAAATGGTGTTGCAAGAATATGACTATCGAACCCACTTCCAAAACTACTTCTGTAGCTGTCATATCATTGAAAAACTCAAATGTGCAGCGAGGCAAAGATTTTATCAATAAATTATTGGAGATGTATAATATCAATACGAATAATGATAAGAATGAAGTGGCACAGAAAACTGCAGAATTTATCAATGAACGTATTGGAATAATTTCAAAAGAACTCGGTAGCACGGAAAAGGATCTGGAAAGTTTTAAACGTGGGGCAGGTATTACGGATTTGACCAGTGATGCTCAGATCGCTTTAACTGGTAGTGCTGAATATGAAAAGAAGCGTGTAGAGAATCAAACCCAGATTAATTTGCTGCAGGATCTTCAGAAATATATGCAGAATGAAGGTTATGAGGTTCTGCCCAGTAATATCGGATTGCAGGATTTGAATCTTGCGGCTGCCATTAATCGTTATAATGATGTGCTTGTTGAGAGAAAACGTTTGCTGCGTACGTCAACAGAGAATAATCCTACCATTATAAACCTGGATACCAGCATTAGTGCAATGAAAGAGAATGTGCAAGTTTCTTTAGACAGGGTGTTGCGTGGATTGTTTATTACAAAGGCAGATCTGGATCGTGAAGCGAGCCGTTATTCCCGTCGCATTAGTGAGGCACCTGGGCAGGAGCGCGAATTTGTGAGTATTGCGCGTCAGCAGGAAATTAAGGCCGGACTCTATTTGATGCTTCTTCAGAAACGTGAGGAAAATGCTATAACTCTGGCTGCTACAGCCAATAATGCGAAGATTATAGATGAAGCTATAGCAGATGATGCTCCTGTGGCTCCTAGAAGTAAAATTACTTATTTGATCGCTTTGATACTAGGAGTCGGAATTCCGGTAGGGGTTATATATTTGCTTGAATTAACCAAATTCAAGATTGAAGGTCGTGCAGATGTAGAAAAACTTACTAGTGCACCTATTGTCGGTGATATCCCGTTGACAGATGAAAAGCAGGGAGCTATTGCTGTATTTGAGAATCAAAACAACCTGATGAGTGAAACTTTTCGCAATGTCCGAACGAATCTTCAGTTTATGCTTGGAAATGGCAAGAAAGTGATTTTAGTTACTTCCACAGTCAGTGGTGAAGGTAAATCTTTTATCTCTGGTAATCTTGCTATCAGTCTTTCTTTATTAGGGAAGAAAGTAGTAATAGTTGGTCTTGATATCCGCAAGCCAGGTTTGAATAAGGTATTCAATATATCAAAAAGAGAACAAGGTATAACTCAATATTTGGCTAATCCGGAAAAGAATTTGATGGATTTGGTACAGCTCTCTGATGTCAGTAAGAATCTCTATATTCTTCCTGGTGGAACAGTTCCTCCTAACCCGACAGAATTGTTAGCACGTGATGGATTGGATAAAGCGATTGAGACTCTCAAAAAGAATTTTGAATATGTGATTCTCGATACCGCTCCTGTCGGTATGGTAACTGATACCTTATTAATAGGACGTGTGGCTGATTTATCTGTTTATGTATGTCGTGCGGATTATACCCGTAAGAATGAGTATACTTTGATTAATGAACTTATTGATGGAAATAAGTTACCTAACCTGTGTACAGTAATAAATGGTTTGGATTTGAAGAAAAGAAAGTACGGTTATTATTACGGTTATGGTAAATATGGCAAGTATTATGGTTATGGTAAACGATACGGCTATGGTTATGGATATGGAGAACAGTCTGGTAAGGAAGAATAAATCCATTGATAACCATGATATTTTAAAATTAATAATGTCATAGAGTGGTTTATAATACTTTACACAAAAGTGAGATGAAACATGTAGGTCCCTAACTTTATGCTACACACATGAAGAACCCTACATTTTGTGGTCAGGAAATATACAGCGGTGTATTCCTGATCAACGCCCTCATGTCGGTGTAAATCCGATGTGATTTCTATAATATCAACTGTCTGTGAAGATCGTTGATATTTTTTTTGTAAAACAGTGAATGGTGCGATGAATATTTTTTGTAGCTTTGTGAAAAATCGAATTGAAATGGAAAATTTACGAAGATACCCCATCGGAATACAGACTTTTTCGGAAATACGGAAAAGTAATTACCTTTATATTGATAAAACGGAATATGTGTATTGGATGGTACATTTCACTAAATACGTATTCTTGAGTCGTCCTCGTCGTTTTGGTAAGTCATTGTTGACTTCTACATTACATAGTTATTTCTCTGGTCAGAAAGAATTATTTCAAGGGTTGGCTATAGAAAAGCTGGAAAAGGAGTGGACGGAATATCCAGTGCTTCACTTTGATATGAGTACAGCCAAGCATGCAGACTGTGAACAGCTGTTGCAAGAGTTGAATATGAAGCTAATTCGTTATGAGGAGGTTTACGGAAAGATGGAGGGAGAGGTTAATCCAAATCAGCGTCTGGAAGGACTCATCAAGCGCGCTTACGAGCAGACAGGGAAACAAGTGGTTGTGCTGATAGATGAGTACGATGCTCCTCTGCTGGATGTAGTACACGAGGAAGAGAGGCTTGGCGTATTACGTAACATCATGCGCAATTTCTACAGCCCTCTTAAAGCGTGTGATCCTTATTTGCGGTATGTGTTTTTGACCGGTATCACCAAATTCTCCCAACTTAGTATATTTAGTGAATTGAACAATATCAAGAATATTAGCATGAATGAGTCTTATGCTGCCATTTGCGGTATTACAGAAAACGAGATACTTGTCCAAATGAAAGATGATGTAGACGCATTAGCCCAAAAACTGGAGGTTACTTCTGAAGAGGTATTGGCAAAACTGAAAGAAAACTACGACGGCTATCATTTCACTTATCCGTCTCCTGATATATATAATCCATTCAGTTTGCTTAACGCTTTTGCAGATGGTAAATTTAATTCTTATTGGTTTGGTAGTGGTACGCCTACTTATTTGATAAAGATGCTGGATAAATTTGGTGTAGCGCCTTCCGAGATAGGGAGAAAAACTGCGGTTGCGGAGGATTTTGATGCACCTACAGAAAGAATGGTGAGCATTACTCCATTGTTATATCAAAGTGGCTATATCACGATAAAAGATTATGATAAGGAGTTAGATTTATATACATTGGATATTCCTAATAAGGAGGTAAGAATAGGTTTGATGAAAAGTCTTCTTCCTAATTATGTTGCTAGTAAAACACCGGAAACCAATACTATGGTAGCTTATCTTTCCCGTGATATTCGTAATGATGATATGGATGCTGCTTTACGTCGTTTGCAAACGTTTCTATCTACCATTCCTCAATGTGATAATACGAAATATGAGGGGCACTACCAACAGATGTTTTATATTATATTCAGTTTGTTGGGCTATTATGTAGATGTGGAGGTTCGAACTGCCAGTGGACGGGTGGATATGGTGCTTCGTACAAAGACTACGTTGTATGTGATGGAATTGAAACTGGACAAGAGTGCGGATAGGGCGATGGAGCAAATTGATCTGAAGAATTACCCCAAACGTTTTGCTTTGTGCGGATTGCCTATAGTAAAGGTGGCTGTCAGTTTTGATAGCGAACAGTGTACAATAGGGGAATGGAAAATTCTAAAAGTTTAATTATATTGCTGATTAATAAATTGTTATGTACTAGTATGAATATAAAGAGCTCCGCAAGGGGCTTTTTTCTTTTCTATCCGGAATAAAAGCTTCACCTTTGCAGTGTTGATCAACAAAACGTGAATAAATAATTTGAATTTAAATCTTTAAAAAAACGTAGTATGAGTGTAATTTACAAAGTCATTACGCGCCCAACAGATCCGCGTGTTCCCAATTCTCCCAAGAGATATTATCCGCATCTGATCACTTTAGGTCAGTCTGTCAACCTGAAATATATTGCACAGAAAATGCAGGATCGTTCTTCGCTGTCTGTCGGTGATATCAAGAGTGTGATCCAGAATTTTGTGGAAAAGATGAAGGAACAGTTGCTGGAAGGTAAGTCTGTGAATATTGAAGGTCTGGGCGTCTTTATGTTGACTGCCCGTTCGAAAGGTGCCGAATTGGCGAAGGATATTAATGCAAAAAGTGTAGAGAGTGTTCGTATCTTTTTTCAGGCGAATAAAGAGCTGCGCGTTACAAAGACTGCTACTCGTGCAGATGAGAAGTTGGATTTGATTAGCTTGGATGAATATCTGAAGAAGCTTAATATGACAATTTCTCCTAATGATCCTGAAAAACCGGATGATGGCGGAGAAGAAGGCGGAGGAAATGAAGGTGGCGGTAGCGGAGAAGCACCGGATCCTGCCGCATAATGAATTGTCAATTAACGATTGATGGTTAGGGTGTTTATTTAGTGTTTAATAAAAAAAGAAAAATGTCTATGAAAAAAACGTGGAGTATTATTTTGAAAGTGATTATTGCTGTTGCTGGTGCAATTGCCGGAGTGGTCGGTGTGCAGGCAGCAAACTTGTAATTGATTATCTTATAAATAGGTATATTTATGAATGAATAACAGGCGGGAAAAATCCCGCCTGTTTGTGTTTTAGATATAATAGAGGATTACTTTCTTGAAAAATACTCTTTTTTGTTTTGTTTCGTGTTATTTGTTAGGAGTGTCACTCTATATTTTAACAAAATAGAAAATCTAATCAAACTCGTTGGCTGAATAGCGGATTTTATCTACCTTTGCACCTTAATTTAATGCGTCATTTTAAGCAAGAAAAAACATGATTCGAAAAATAATAAAGGCTCTTTGGATATTTCTGGCAGTCATTGTGTTGGCTATTGTTGTCATCTTTGTCTCTATCTCAAAGGGGTGGATTGGCTATATGCCTCCTGTGGAGGAACTTGAGAATCCGAGCTATAAATTTGCAACGGAGATTTTTTCTGAAGATGAAAAAGTGCTTGGCACGTGGTCTTATAGTAAGGAAAACCGGGTATATACAGCTTACAAGGATTTGTCTCCCAGTATTATCAATGCTCTTATTGCGACGGAAGATGTCCGTTTTGTTAAACATTCTGGAATTGATGCCAAAGCATTGTTCCGTGCGTTTGTGAAACGTGGTTTGATGTTTCAGAAAAATGCAGGTGGAGGTAGTACTTTGTCGCAACAGCTTGCCAAACAGTTGTTTACAGAAAATGTGGCAAGAAACACGCTTCAACGTCTTTTCCAAAAACCGATTGAATGGGTAATTGCGGTGAAGCTTGAACGTTACTACACCAAAGAGGAAATATTGAGTATGTATCTCAATAAATTTGATTTCCTGAATAATGCGGTTGGTATTAAAACTGCTGCACATACATACTTCGCATGCGAACCGAAAGATTTGAAGATCGAAGAGGCAGCTACTTTGGTAGGGATGTGCAAGAATCCTTCACTTTATAATCCGGTCCGTTTCAACGAACGTTCCCGTGGCCGTCGTAATGTAGTGCTTGAGCAGATGCGTAAAGCTGGGTATATCACAGATGCAGAATGTGATTCTTTGCAGGCTCTTCCGTTGAAACTAAAATATAACCGCGTTGACCACAAAGAGGGATTGGCTAC
>CDZN01000001.1_pt1 | contig 71579 bp, 69 predicted proteins | sample 557701 | NCBI WGS metagenome assembly CDZN01 (sample SAMEA3182089, study PRJEB8094) | gut metagenome | biome: human; feature: gut; material: Stool; isolation source: human stools | place: Canada | collected 2013-02-04 | reverse complement strand
ATGATACTATCTTATAATACAAAATGCGAAGCCCTGGACCCTGTAAAAAGCTATACGTGGAGTACAGAGGATAACAAACCGGTATCCAATGCGACAGCAAGCTGTGTAGCGGCAGTATTTGAAATAAACGGAAGTAAAAAACCAAACAAACAGAATGATGACGTAGCGTTGTTTAATGCGAATGGTTTGGGGAGCAGCTGTGCAATAGAAATAGATGGTAAATGTTTTGGCTCTGTATTCTCACCAACGCCGTTAACATATGACGAATGTATGGCACAAAAAGGCGAATTGGGAATAGAAAACTGTTACCTTAACTATGATTATTGGGCGGGCGCAGTAAAACAGTGCGACGGAGTAAATAACATGCCAACTATGTCTGACCTCGGGAAGCTTGCAAGTGCAATATACAAAGGCAACCCGAGTGTAGGGGCAAAACAGGATGTGGAGAACCTGACTTACATAGCGGGCACAGCAACCTCTTTAGGCCTTCCAGAACCCTACTTCCACTTGTGGTCTGGTGAGGAGAACAATAGCGACGACGCATACTACCGGGGCTTCTACTCCCCGAACACGTACTGGGGCTACGGCGACCGCCACAACAGTGCCATTCAGGCGGTGTGTTTGGTTGACTAATTCAACTGTTCAACTATGAGGAAGCCGGAAAATACTTTTCTGGCTGGTTAAATATGTAACAAAAAGGCGGAATTGTTTCCGCCTTTTTTAGTGTATTTTGTAAAATCCGTTTCCACCCAGAACTTTGTCTTTCAGCTTTTTCATTCCTTTGCCGTAGAAGTATTTCAACTGTTCCGGGAACTGCTCTTCTATATCTATCAAATACATGTCATGAACTATAAATTCTTTTATCAAAAATACAATATCTTCATTCTTTGTCCAGATGATATGACTGTTATCGCCTTTGTTTGTCTGAGTTTTCCCAAAAATTCCCTCGGTATTGTCTGCTGCAAGAAAGATCATTTTCCCGCCCAATGAATACTCAATCTCACGCCCGCCCGCATGACAGAATACTGTTCCAAAGTTACAACTGAAATTGTCATAGCCCACAATCTTTATATCAAGACCCCGGTTATAGGCGTCAAATAAGTAGTTCTCAAAGTATTTGAAATCCTGTGACCACACTTCTATAAAAATTTCTTTTGATGCACTTTTTATTATTTCTATAATTTTTGAGTGTATTGCATTTGTTCCGCTTACGGTTAATATAGGTTCCGTATAATCGTCTTTTACATTTGGCAGCTTCTTTTCCAGGAAGTCAAGTGTGGATGTAATTTTTCTTTTATATCTTTTTGTTAATTCTTTCGGTTTTATAGGCGAATATGTTACCGGCTTGGTGTTTGAACCTGTAACAATGTTTGCAAGTTCAAGAGCTTTTAATGTATCATAAGCTCTCGATTGCGGAATATTTGCAAGTTTGCTAACTTCATAACCGGTTGCAGGATATTTTTTTAGAAGCGCAAGGTATACTTTAGCTTCATATCCGTTAAGACCTATTTCTTTGAGGCTTTCAATAATTTCATCCATAGTTTGATTTTAGCAGATTTTCAACCCCTGTGCAATAAAAAAGGCTAACTTTTTAGTTAACCTTTTTATTTATTCTTTTTCATTTTGTTTATCATTTTATGCCAAAAACAATTTTTAGCATGCTGTTCCTGTTTGTATTCCGGCTGAAGTATTTTTTCTCCGAACGGACGTAAATCTGATGGTTTTCTGCCCTTTTCCTGAATTTTGCGATATTTTTTCAGGTCATCTTTTTTCAGCTTTCTTATCATACTGTATTTTGTGCGTTGATCATGTGTCAGAATTTTATAAAGTTCTTTATCATATTTTTCTGAAATTGTTTGTATATTTTTTCGTGCACAGTTTAAGGCTTTTTCCTGCTGTCTGATTGTTTTTTTGCTTGCACATCTTTTTTTCAAATCTTTTAGTTTTTTGTCTTCAATACATAATTTTTCAAGTGCCGGCTCAAGTTCTGCATAACGCTTTTTCTCTATTTCGTTTTTGCACTTTACCTGTTCCTGTGTAAGGTTTAGTGCATTATACAGAATTTCTCTTTGTTTTTTTATTCTTATAAGAAGCTGGTAAGAATAGTTATAATTCTGTGTTGTGCCTACTTCGTATTGTCTGGTATCGCTTCCGTTGCAGCCTTCAGGGTATTCTGCAAATGCGGTCTGCGAAGTTAATATTGCGCACAACCCCAATAATATTAAACTTCTTTTCATAAACTCTCCTTATAAAAATAAAATTCCGGTTGGTTTCGTGAACCTATTGTTACATAAATGTGTTGTAAATGCAACATACATCTGTTTTCATGTTACATTTGAGTTATGGAGAATATGAGTTTAAAGAATTATGCCTACATCGGAGATGCTGTTTGGGAGCTGTTTATACGTGAAAGAACGATAAAGCTTACAGATAATGCTAAGCAGCTTCATAAGCTGACAACTGATAAAGTAAAGGCATCTTATCAGGCTGAGCTATTGCATTTTTTAGAATCTGAACTTACAGAAGAGGAGCAGGAAATTGCCCGCCGCGGCAGAAATTTGTCTATTCCTGTTGCCCGGCGCCAAAATCAGTGCGAATACAGGCAGGCTACAGCCTTTGAAACTCTCATCGGCTGGTGGCATATTCATAACAGCAGTCGTTTATCGGCTGTTTTAGAACTTATTGACAAGCATTTAGTCTTTTAGTTTTTCTTCTACGACTTCTCTGTTTTCATTGTTTACGCTGACCAGATTTTTGTCTTTGTCAAATTCCAAAGTTAATCTGCCGTATTCAGGATGATTTTCTTCGTTATATCTTCTTATATAAGAGCCGTCTGATGAGTAATCAATGCTTTTTGACTCTTTGTTCGCATCGTCTTGTGAGAATTTTATTACGCCTTCCAATTTTTTGTCAGAATTATAATATGTTGTCTGGTAAGGTTTTCCGTCTTTAAATTCTCTGATATGGCATCCATCTGTTTCGTCAAAATATACACTTTTTGTCTGCTGGTCTTTGTTAAATTCATTTATTTCCCGAATATTTTTACCATCAAGACTCATAATATATGTAGTTTTGTTATCTCCGTTTTTAACGGTAATTGATTCAATAGAATTATCGGAGCGCAGTTTCTTTTCCCCGTCAAGTGATGCTGCATCAGGGATTTCTACAAGTTCTGCCGGTTTTACATCAATGTTATCAGGAGTAATTCCATAAATATTTTTTATTGGCTTATAGTTATAATTAAGGATTTTTTTAACTTTCCCATTTTCATAGTCGATGGACTTAAGCATGTTAAAGTTTCTATCATATAAATCTACATATTGAATTTCATTTTTGTCATTTAGATAGTAGTTTTCCATGATACCTGTTTTTTTATCTGTAATCTTAACCCATTTAATTTTTCCGTTGTCTTCAAAGCCATTTTCTATAATTTTACCTTTTTCATCATCAAACATCTTTGTATAGGATAAAACACCTTCATTGAATGTAGTTTCTTTTGCAAGTTTATTCGTTCCCGGCATAAACTCTTGTGTAACGGCGCTTGTAAATTTGTTGAATTTATACCCGAAAAAGTCTTTGCGTACCGGCATTCCTGTTGTATTATCGCGTTCAACAACAGAGGTTATATTTTTGTTTTCAGTATCAATATTATATTCTTTTGTTGTTTTTTCTCCTTTAACTACAATAGCTTCAAGTTTGCCTTCACTATTTAGAATTTTTTCTCCAGATAGGGTTTCAACAGCATTTTCTTCTAAAGTAAGCGGGTTTGGAATATCGGTTAAAATTAAATTATCTATACTTTCAAGAGGTTTAAAAGCAGTATTATCATTTTTAACAATCGGCTTGTTATAATTAGCCATTGCTTCACTGCCGCTGAGATTGACCTGTGATGCCTCTTGTTTATTTAAATTTTCTTTAAATTTCTCTAAAAGATTTGTATTTCCCTGAAATCTTACCTGTCTGGCACTATTAAAATTAATTTTGTTAATCATAAAAACTCCTTATTTTTATAATAACATAAAACCAGAACAAGAAAAAAATTGCTATAAAAAATAAAAAAGGTCTTTACAAAAAAAAATCAGCATGTAGAATAAATATTGTGACAAATAAATAAACGAACTCGTGGGGGTTTAGCTCAGCTGGTAGAGCACCTGCTTTGCACGCAGGGGGTCAGGAGTTCGAATCTCCTAACCTCCAGTTTAAAGAACTCACTCGAACACTTTTGTTCAGTGAGTTTTTTAATGTCTGAAAATCAATTTCGACGGTGTCAGAATAATCTTCAGTCGGTGCAAAATTATACTGTCATGTGTCATGGTTTTTGAGAAAAAGTATCGCGAGTTTGACATGTAAGTAGGAAAGTTTTTGACAAAAAATACTTATTATTAAAAAGATTTTGAAAAAATTTAAACGGTATTTAAATACCGTTTAACAACTGTTTAATAAATGTTCAAAAATTACATATTTTCAATATACCAATTAGAATTTCCAAAGTGATTGAAGTTCCATTGTAATTGGAAGTAGAAATTGTATTCCATAGAGTTATCATCTTTAAAGTTATAAGAATACTTATTTAGCTGTGTTCTACGATAACTTTCAAAAGCAGTCCTGATTTCTTTTGCAAACTTTTTTCTAAATTCAGGATAAGTTATTTCTAAAGTTTCTCGTGTCAGCTTATTTTTCAAAATCATCTTCAAACCCTCTTATATTATCAAGCTCTATATTGTACCTTTTGCCTTGTTTATCAACACAAGTTGCGTAATCTACCTCTGCATCGACAAACTTATTTTTCCAAATACAAATCAGCAATCCGATTTCTTGTGTTTTTAAATTCAAAACCTTTGTTCCATAAAGTGCATAGTCTTTTTCTGTCATTCTTCACTCCTTTCAAGTATCAAATCTGAATAAATATCATCACGCTTTTGTGGGTCTATTAAAAACTCCTTCAAGAATACAAATCTTTCTTTGTATGCGTTTTCACAAATTACAGTGTCGAAGTTGTAGAAACCAATTACTTTGTAATACTCATTATCAGAGTTTTCAAAACCTTTAATCTTTTTAAGTTTGTATTTTTTGCCTAATTCAATCATTGCTACCTCTTATCAGCAATGACATTCATCACTCTTAATGAGTAAAATATCAAGCAAACTCTTTCTAAATGTATCATTCAGACACAATTCATTTTTCGAACACTTTTTGAACGGTATTTAAACAAGAGTTAAATACCATCTAAAAATTTTTGTTGTCAGGATAATTTATAAAATAAGCGTTTATAGTATCAGAATCTCGCCTTAAATTCTTAACTATTGGAGTAAGATTGTCTAACTCTTCAATCTCTTGTTGTGTCCTGCAAAAATAATCAATAACAGTAACTGTATTATAAATCCGCTCAGCTAGTTTTTCTAACTTCCTAAAATCTTTTTGTTTAATTCTGTATTTCTTGCTTTTACTCATACGACCTCCTTTTTAGGTGTCGTATTCATCACTCGAAAGATATTAAATATCAAGACAAATTATTACTTATTATAAAAGAATTAAACAAGAAGAAAAAAGGCTGGAATGGCTTAAGTAGATTATTATCTCCCATTAGCACATTTTATGACAATGATTCTGCTGTTATTGGCACAAATCTTGATTATGCTACAATTCATCAACTTGGAGGTCAAGCCGGTAAAAATCAATCTGTAACTATACCTGCAAGACCATATTTGCAATTAACTGATGAAAATTTTAAGGAAATATTAGAAGAAACTGAAAGATTTTTGAAATAAAGTTACTTGCATGATGTTTTCTTGCATTTAGGACAACTTTCAAATATATCATCTTTAACTGCATAATAATCAGGAATACAAATAGTTTTATTTTCGCAAATAATTGTGTTAATTGCAAGACAACCGGAATTATCTAATCTGAATAAAATTTTGTCATATTCTAAATTTTCAGGATTATAAATATATATTGAATTTATGTCTTGTTTATATTTGCCAGGTTCATTCTCTTTATTTTGTGCTATATCAATTATAATTTTCCATAAATTTACAGGTTCAGCACTATTACAATATTGTATAATATTTTCAAGTTTATCTTCTTTTATTTTTTTTAAATATAGTCCATGTTTTTTACATTTAAAGAATTCATCAATTTCGCCAAACTGAAATTTATATGAATATTTGCCACATGTATATGGTAATACGCAATATTCTGTTACATCAACATCTTGTACTTTTGTTGTTCTCAAAAGTTCTAAAATATTAGTATATAACATATAGAGATTATCTGTGCTTGAATTATTGCCATAAACTTGCGCTTCATTTGTATTGTCATGAATCAAGTTGTATATCCCGCCAAATTTTTCATTTCCATATACAATAATCCCTCTATTTAAAATAACAATACAATTACACCAATGTTCTTTAGGATTATTTTGTGCAAATAATCTTGTCTCATTAATTATATCTTTCCATTCTAAATCACTATCATAAGCAAATAATATTCCAAAACCTCTATCTGATTTTGGTTTCCCCATGACTATTTCACATTGTATTTGCTTTCTTTTTAATCTTTTATATGAGGCAATATTTTCTAATCCCTTTTTTAGTTCTCTTTTGGTCAGTTTGGATTTTACTTGCATAACACCATAAACAGTTTCAACCGGAAATACTTTATATTGACCTTTTCTATTCATTAATTCTATATTGTTAAAATAATCATAAAATACAACATCCATTTCTTGACTTATGTGCCCTGAAGTTGAAGCAATACGAACCTTATTTCCTGAAACACCGTATTTTTTAGGAAGTAAATTGTTTGATTGTAAAAAATTTGTTATATCGAATTCTTTTAAATCCCCATTATCTCTTACATGCTTTATATCATTATTTCTTTTAAATTCAGAAAGCATATCCTCTTGAAAATAACTAAATTCTCTAGCTACACCTAAAAATTCATTTGTTTTCGATTTTAAATTATAGCTTGCTTTTTTGTATAAATTAATTGTATTTTCTAATGGTTCATGTTTTTCTTTTTTCATTATTCCCTCAAATACCGTAATTGCTATATTCTTCTTCTGACATTGAGAAGTTTTGGTCTATTACTAATATTTCATCATATGTAAGATTGTAGAGTTTATAAACCAAAATATCTATTTGATTTTCATAGTCTTGTATCTTTTGTAACTCATTATTTCCAGTTGCTTCAAGACAAGACAAAAGCTTTAAAACTATTATTTTAATGTTATTTGCAAACTCAGAACTTATATTAGGTAAAGGAAATTCTTTTATGTCTTTAACTAATATTTTTGGGAATGCTCCCTTTACTGCTTTAGGAGAATTATTAAAATGATAAAATGTTGCTAATTTAGAATTTAATATTCCCAAAAGGATTTCTGCCATATTATTATTGTCTTTTATTATTAGTATAGAAGGATCATTATATAATTCTTCAGAAGTTAACGCAGCATATATCGAGGGATTTGTTATTTCTCTAATTAAAATTCTCTTATCAACAAAAAATTTTGGATCACGAGGATTTGCAATCCCTTCGCAATAATCAATATATTCTTGCCGATTCCATGTTACGATATATCTTTTTACATCGGCACCCCAAAGCCATTTTTTTAAATTTTCCTTAATTTTGGAAGTATAGTGAAATGCTCTGTTTTTAATAATTTCCGTTGATTGTCCTCTATACTTATCATAAGCAATTAAACCTTGACTAATTTCAGGGAAATAATTTATTAAATTAATGGATGTTTCTTTTATCTTTGAAATTATCTTAATTATTTTCTCGTCCAATAGAAATGCTAAACTCCAATTTTGATTCATTTCTAAAATAGACTTAGTAGATATTTTTAATAAAGGATTTTTTATCAAATCTGCAAAACAAAGAATATTCGTTGTTTTTCTATAACCTACCTCGTTAGAGATTCCTTTTTGAAATAAGTTAATAGTATTTCTTACCGTTGCAGATTCAAAAATTTCAAATTTTGAGCAATCAAGAATTTCTTTTATAGACCAAGTATTTAATAATTTAGTCCTGTATTTTTCGGCAAAAGTATTAAATAACCATGTATTTGGAATAATATAGGATAGTGTTGCTCTATTTTTTAATAAATTATTAGATAACTCTATGAAATAATAGTATATTTCATAGTCTGGAACTTTGCCCAATTCGATTTCAACACTTTTTCTATAATCACCTTTTATTGAAACTCCATATGGAGGATTACCTATAACAACATCGAAGCCACCTCCTTCAAACGCATCTGCAAAAAACAGTTTCCAAGGGAAGAAATTCCTGTTTTCTTTATTTTGTGCAAAATTTCTAATTTTTTCTTCATAAAATTTTTTGGGTTTGCCTTCTATTTCTGCTTTTTCTTCAAACTTTGTTTTAACAAGTTCAACAATTAAATCTTCTATTTCTTGTTTTATTTCACCTTTTTTTGTCGCATATGGGGTTTTTAAAAATTCATTTTGTTTTTGAGATATTTTTTCAGTTATTTTTTCACTTTTTGATGCAAACAAATCAAGTTGCTTTTCTGTAGGCTGATTGGCTACTATTTCATCAAAATCAATACCTTCATAGCTAGTAATTAGCGAGTTACCCTGCATTATTTTATAATCAAGGTTAGGTAGTGGTCTTATGTTTTTAATATCCTCTTCATCTACAACCAAAGATAACCAGAACCTTAATTTTGCAATTTCGACTGCTCCAGGGTCTATATCTACGCCATATATGGAATTTTCTATAGCATTTCTTTTTAGTGTATAAGTTGGTCTGTCCGGAGTATTTAAAACATCATTCAAGGCTACCCTAGCCCTTACAATTTCATTCATCATTCCTACAGGGAAAGCCCCTGAGCCGATTGCAGGGTCACAAACTTTTATATCATTTAAAGCATTATCTATTATTTTGGCATTATTTTTAATAGATTCAGGTAATTCTGCATTTACATCTTTATTTGAATATGTAGAATCACCTTTTTTTATTAAATAATTAATGTCATCTTTTGAAATTATTTCTTCTAAAACTTCTTGAGTTAATTTTAACTGCTCTTTTTCTTTTTTTGTTTTTAAGAGCTTTAACTGTTTTTCTTTTTCTTCTATAGTTAAAGGAACCTCTTTAATGTTAATCTTGTTATATAGATAATTAATCAAGCTTTCTTGACACATATAGTGTACGATTTCTCGAGGAGTATAAAAAGCTCCGTTACCTTTTCTAATGTTTTCTGGAAGCAAGTTTTCAAAAACTTTACCAAGCATTTCAGGATCAATTGCAACTTCTTTTTCTAAAGGCTCGTCTTCCTTTACCGTAAAATTATATAAATCAAAAGTATCAAATATTTCTTTAAATAGATTGTTGTCTATTGTTAAATTGGTTCTTTCATATTCATATCCGTTTACCGGTTCAAATAAACCGCCATTTAAAAAAGGTATTCTGCAATTTAGCTTGTCAAACCAAGCTCCGACACCTCTATCTGTTGCCAATGCTTCATAGAATAAATGTTCTAAGACATCATTAAAGAAATTATTATATTCGCAATATTTTTTGTTAAATAGATTTCTAAGAAATTTCTTATCGCCCTGTCCCCAGTTTTCATCTTTTTTTACACCAAGCCAACCTTTTTTTTGAATAAAGTATAAAAATACAAGTTGCCCTAATGTTTTTTTAGCAAAATCATCCAGATTTATATTATGTTTATTAAAATCTTCGAAAACTTCTTTATCGGTATCTTTAAGTTTTTGCAGTTCTGTTACAAGTTTTTGATAAAGATTTTTATACTTATCAAAGAATTCTTTTGAAACTTTTTCGATATCAAATGCCAGAACTAAATCTTCGATTGTAATTGGCTCGCCTTTTGAAGATTTTTCAAGGCAAGTGAAAAATTGCTTTTGTGCAGTATGAGTATCTTCATTTGCACCTACCAAAAAGGAAAATCTCTTTGCAGGAGTTAGCTCTACAGAAGTTTTTCTTTTTTTCTTGCCATTAGCATCCTCAATTATTTCTGTCACATAATTCATTTGGATTAATGAAAAACGCCAGTCAGGAGAGATATTACCGTTTTCATCTTCTGATATAAAAGCAACTAATGCTGCATCTTTTTGGTAGCTTCTACTCCCGTTTAGATATCTCGCTATAAAATTACGTTGTGCTGTTCTTGCTCTATCAATAGAAGTTGTTTTTTTGAGTTTTACAACTAATACATCAAGCACTTTTTCCTCGTTATACTCTTGAGAAATGTAGTTATATTTTGCAATTCGTTTTGCACTTCTGATAAAATCATTATAAGTTTGTGGCAGTTGAATTCTGTGTTCAATTTCAGAACTCAAGTTGGCATTTGGGAGTAATTCTGAAATAAATATTTTAAAATCATCTTCATTATATTCTTTATTAAAAGTATCCTTTACAATAGTTGCATTAACAGTGTTTACCATTACTCTCCTTTTTTATATAAAAATTCGGACAACACAATCTCTCTTTTTTGAGAAGTTTTTTCGGACTTATTTTTCTCATCTTGATATAAATAGATATCAGGAACAATTGATTTTATGCCTGCTAGTAATTTAATATCGTCAAATTCATTTTCAAAGAAATTATTTAACTTTTTAGCTATTGCATCTGCAATTTTTCTGTTTCCAAATGCATTGATTACAGTCTGCAAATAAACTTTTTCATCTTGTGTATATTTTGGACAATTTAAAAGCCCCTTTAAATCTTTAACTATTTTGTCCATTTTAGAGCGACCCTTTCTTACCATCATCGGCTCAGTATCAATAGGCTGCCCAAATAATTCTTTGTTTTTAGCAAGAAAATCAAAATATCTGTTTGGAAGTTGTTTCATTTTTTCATTAGGTTCGCATTCAAAATATTTAACAGCCTCATCAAAAGGTATTTCAACAGACGCATCTCCCTTTGTAATACAGAATTTGCGTAATTTACCTTTTCTAAAGAAGGTAATTAAGGAATCAGAAGAAATATCATCATAATCTTTTGCAGTCCTTATTTTCTTGGGAAGTTCAGCTATTTTTGCATACAAGTCAGTTTTTTTATCTCTTATATTTCTTAATATAGAAATATATTTTAACTCTGGGCTTTCTTCATCATCTTCATTAAATGTTTCTTTGGATTTTAGAGTCCTGTATAACTGTTCCCCTCTTAAATTATATGATTCAACTTCTTCCTCTTCGCTTAAATATTTTGCATCTTCACCTAAAGCATTATGAAAGGCTTGAATTTTTGCAATAATACTATTTTCAAGTCCCAATTGTTTATCGGTTTCCGATGTTGGGAAAAAGTTAAAAATATAGACCTTGTCGTGTTTTGTCCCAACACGGTTAACACGCCCTACTCTTTGCAGGACTCTGGTTGGATTCCAAGGTAAGTCATAATTTACTATAATATTTGAACGATGCAGGTTTATACCTTCTGCCAATACATCGGTTGTTATTAATAATTTAATTTTATCTTCTTGTTCATATTCTTTTTGATTTGGGTCATAGTTATATTTTATAACATCTTTTAATTCATCTTTTTGCCCTGAAGAATAATATAATACAGAATCTCCATATTCATCTTTTAAAGCATTATATAAATTTTCAGCAGTTTCTGCGGATTCTGTAAAAATTACTATTTTTTTATCCTTTAATAATTTATTCGAATGTAGCTGACTTACAAATTCTTCTTGTTTATAATCGTGCTTTATTGCTTGCCATTCGGATAATAACTCTTTCAATAAAGATAAATCTTGTTTAATATTTTTTATAAAATCTTTGCTGAAATCAGCTGAAGAAAATATTTCAAGTTCTTTTTCTTTGCCTTTTTCCAATAAATCTTCTATTGTTTTTGTATCGTCATCAATATAGTCTAGAACGTTGATATCTTTGCTAATATAGACTGAACCTGATTCATACATTTTAATCATTTTTTCATGAGACTTGATTGAACGTTTTAATGTCATTTCAAACGCATATTTGGAACTTTCAAGTCTTTTTACCAAACGGCTTTTCATAAAGCCCACGTTATTTCTTTGTTGAGTTTCTTCAAAAGCAGTTAATTGTTTATTTGTTAAATATGTTTTTGGAGCATACCTTGCATATGTTAATTTTTCATTTTTTGGTGTATCTTTAGTTCCAATTGTTTTTATTGTTTTTTCAAATACTTCATTTGTATGTGTATCAAATTCGTAAACAAGCCTTTCTGGGGTTTGAACTTCAGGGAAAAATAAACCTTGTTTCTTTATATCCTTTTGAAAATATTTCTTTATGTCCGTTCTGGTTCTTCTTATCATTAAATATTTAAGAATTTTATCTCTAACTTCTTGAGAAACTCTTTTTACGGCATTTATATATTCAGGAGAATCTTTACCTCCGCATTGCTTTTCTATAGTTTTAATTTCATTTCGTCTATTCGCAAAAAATGCTTCTAAATTTGGTAAACCAGGTATATCACTATCAACAGGATTTTGGAATAGTGATATCAAATGGTAAAAGTCAAAAAATGTATTATTTAAAGGAGTAGCACTTATTAAAATAACTTTTTTATTTAAGCAAATTCTTTTTATTAAATCATATTGAGTATTATTTCCATTCCTAAATCTGTGAGCTTCATCTATGAAGATATAATCATATAACTTTTCACCACAAGCATCTGATTTCTCAATTCTATTGGCAATTTTTTGCAACATTCCGCTTGATTCAATATCGTAATTTTTAGATTTTATGTCAAAATCTTTAAATGCACCTATCCAGTTTGGAATGATTGGAGGAGGGGCTATAACTAAAATTTTTCCTGTTAAAATTTTAGCATACATAGCTGCAATATAAGTTTTACCTAAACCAACAACGTCTGAAATAAATACACCATTATATTCTTTCACAATTTTGTCAATCTTTGCGATTGCATTTACTTGATAATCAAGTTTCAAGTAGTTATCCGGCAAATCATCCTTTGTAAAAATGTTCTCTATATTAATTTCGTCATAAAAATATTCGTATAAAAATTTTAAATAAATTTCATACGGTGTTATTTTTTCATTTAGCCAAGTTTTAGTTTCAATTGCATCAATATAATCATCTGATATTGGGATGGCTTTTTCCCATAATTCTTCAAATCTCTCTAAGGCATATTTTACATCAGGAGTATCCTTTAACTCTACATTAAATTCATACTGAGCATTTAATCCATTTTCAGTAAAATTGCTTGAACCTGTTATTACAGAACCATATATTGGCATATCCTCATTATATCTTGTAATATACACTTTTGCATGGATATTTTTTTCACGACAAGCCCTAAGTTCTAATTTCCCAGCTTGCAAAAGCTCTTTAAATTTTTTTACACCAAAATCAACGTTTTCTGTATCTTCAGAATTTTCAAATTCTCTTTTTATTTCTTCCTTAAATTGTTCTTTTATTTTAATTTGAGAATTAAAATCCAGTTTTTGCTGTCTGATAGTTTCAATAGCATCAAAAACTTGCCTGTCAACATTGATTCCAACTAATATTCTTATTTTTTCGACTTTATCAAAAGATTTATATAATCTATGAAAACCGCTTGTACGAAAATAACCCACCAGAGCATCAAAATACTGAGCATTTTTCAGCGTATGATTAAAACGTTCATACAAATTAGAACCATCAGAATTTGTAAAAAACCTAGTATCTGTACTGTTACAAGCCATTAAGAACCTCCAGAGCTATTTTTATGATAGCATAAAAATAGAAAATTCTATTTTTGCAACAATAGTTTTTAAATAAAATAAATAGTAGTGCTAAAATAGTTGAAGAGATATAAATGTGAAAAAATTCTTAGTTTTATTATTAATGTTGTTCTCTGCAAATATTGCTTTTGCAGTTAGTTCTTATGATTGTTATGGTCAAAAGACAGGTTTTTACAAGCAAACATCATCGGGATATAATTCTTATGACAGATACGGTTCTAAAACTGGCTCGTATAAAGAAACTTACTCTGGGTATAATAAATATGACAAATATGGACAAAAGACAGGAAGCTTCAAAAAGACTTCATCCGGGTATAATTCCTACGACAAATACGGTCAGAAAACTGGGAGTTACAAAACAAACTCTAACGGTGTAACAACAAAATACAATAAATACGGTCAAAAAGTAGGTTCATTCAAAAAAGACTCATCAGGTAGAATTACAGAATACGACAAATACGGCAGAAAAGTCGGAAGCTACAAGTAAAAAAAGGAGTGTATATGCAAGATAAAGATATTTTTAATTTTTTTAAAGCTTTATTTAGCGGTTTAGATTATTCAACTGATTTTCAATATAATCAAGCAATACAACAAGTTATGCAAAATCCTTGGATAAGTTCTGATTATAAAAATTATATTATACAAAGAATAAATAATGAGTATAATTTGAATAAAGAACAACTAAAAAATGGTAAGGATGCTACTGATTTTATAGAAAATATATACAAAATAGTTGAATCTTATAATAGTGAAAATAACAAGAAATAAATTTTATTAAATTACATAACCTATTAAATTATTATTCATATAAAACAATAATTTATTTCAAGATGTTTAGTAATAAAAATTTCAAACTCTTGGCTGTATCTTTCTCCGGTGATTAATTTTGAAAGATAGCTTTCAGTTATTTTCAAATGTTTTGCCAGTTGCTTTTGAGGTAAGTTCCTTATTAAAAGTTGAAATCTTATCATTCTCTCACGCTTATACAAAAATCTACTACCTCCATTGTTTGGGGATTTGGACATTTTTTGTTCAAGTATTTTTATTTTTTCTATTAGTTCTCTTTTCATAGGGGTAATTTCCTTACAATTAAATCATATTGTGTACACCTATTTTAACTCTGTTTTTAGATAGTTCAAGTCCTGCAAGGGTTTAGAGTGTGTCTTAATGATACAAAAGGGGGGAATGTTTATTTGAAAAACTTCCATTCTTCCGAGTTTAGAGTGATAGATGTTTATACAATGAATGAAGAAAAATATATCACAATTAAAGAATTAGCAGAACTCAAAAGTGTAAGCACTAGAGCGATTAGACTTTCAAAGGAAAAATATCAAACTCGTGAAATAAAAGTTAAAGGCGGAAAAAGTTTTGAAATTCTTTTATCGAGTATAGAAGAGGATTTACAGGAAAAATATTATTCTAAACTTGTTTCAATCCCGCCAATCAAGCAATTACCGATTATAGCTGAGTTTCATAAACCGGATAAAGGAAAAATAATTGCCCTTGCAAGGTTTGATTTGGTTAATTTATGGAAAGATCAAAGAAAACATCAGGCAGGCAAAAAACAATTTGATTCAGATTTTTTAAGTGCTTACAATTCTAATACTCTTTATCCCGAAATTTACGCAAAAATTGGAAAAGTCTCAATAGGCACCCTTCAAAGATGGAAAAGAGTTTTAGGTAATAGTAAAAATTATGAGCTTTGTTATCCAAATAAAATCTGATGTTGTTCCTGTTGAAGTAAAGGCGGAAAGGAACTTACAAGCTAAAAGTTTGAAGGTTTATATGGAAAAATTTAAACCCAATTATGCAATAAGAACGTCAATGGCAGATTATAAAAAAACGGATAACTTAATTGATTTGCCGTTATATGCTCTTGAAAATATTAAGAATCTGGGAACGAATTAATGGGACGCGCGAATTGGCTTTATTTTTTAGGAACCAAAAGTAATAAATGCGAACTTTTTGTATATGGAATATCATTACCCACGTCTAGTGGATTTTGTTTTAACCATAAACATGATCTTGGAAAAATTGGTAATAAAAGATTATATGCATTTGAAAGTGTTACTAATGATATAAACATTCCCGATATAAGTAATAATGTGGTTCAACTAAATATTTATCATAAAGATCTTAATAAGGATGTTTTCATTGTTTATAAAAATAAATATATACAAAGTAATGAACCAGACGATGTACGTATTGAATCACCAATAGGACAGACTGTATACGTAAACAGTTATTATTCTTTAGAATTTTATAATTTCAATAATGGCATGTTTTTAAAAGAAGAAAACAAAGAATTACTACTATTGATTTTATCAAAAATGGAGCAAGATAGCGGCCAACACTTTAATGAAAGTTATTTTCAACGATTAGGGTGTTTTGAATATATAGAAGCTATGCCTTGGGCAGAGACTTCTGCACCATTTACAATATCTACTTCAAGAGACTTTCCTAATAAATACAGTATTAAGAGGGATAAAGAATATTTAAAAGAAAAAGTCTTTGTGCATTTAATTGTTTACTCTAAACACAATGATGTGTTATTAGATGAGTTTAAAATATTTAAAGAAAATACTTGCGAACTTCAATTTGATACAGAAATATACAATGACACTAAATATAAATACAGTATATTTGATTCACAAGGAAAACTAATTTATAAAGATTCTGGCTATTGGATGTTGGGTCTCTCTTTACAAATGAATATAATTTCTGATACAGTAAAAATTAATTCTGCAGATGGAATTAAAACAATATCTGCATATACGCCAACCAAACCGATAGATATACACTACCCTGCTAATCAAATTATTCAAGATATTGATTCAAATATAAATATTATAAAAAATATTAAAAAATCCCAAAATATTAATCTAAGGGAATCTTTTCCACAACAAAAATGGTTTGACAAGAATGAAAATACCATACAAGAAATTTTTAATTTTATAAAAGAACACTTGCAATACAATGCACAAATTTTAATTGTTGATCCTTTTATTTCACCAGAATCTCTTGAATTATTGATGAATATAAACAATACAAGTATCAGTATAAATATCATTTCTTGTTGGGGAAACAATGACCCTGATTCAAATGATAAATCGTCAACAAAAGAAATTATAGAAAAAACAAAAGCTCTAATTAAAAAATTTGCAAATACTTCATTTCCTGTTGGAAAATTAGTGTGGCATAATTTAGGTAAAGATAATTTTCACGATAGATTTATATACATATCAAGTCAAAAGGAAGATAAAATATTTCTGCTATCTAATAGCATAAATAATCTATTAAAACACTATAATTTTGTAATTTCTGAATTAAAAGGAGTTACTAAAGAGAAAGCAATAAAATATATTAACAATATAAAAACAAATTGTAGAGAAATGAACAGAATATTCCCTGAGGTAGAAAATGTTTAGTGAAGAATTGTATATAAATGAAGCTATGACAGATATATACAAAATCGAAAGCCCCGCAAATCATAATTTTTCTGGTACTGATGAACATCCTAATATTTCAGAGAATGATTATAAGATTTTTGATAACTATTTAAAAAATAATTCTAATTTAAATTTAAAAATTTTATTAGGAGGGTTAAGTCTTTTAGCATACGGGTTCAAAGACGATAGGACTGTAATTATAAATCACATAAAAAACAATTCATTACACATAAAACAACAAATAGATAAAGTTATTCCAGATTTATGGAATGAATACGATGAAAAGGGTATTCAATACTATAATAAATTATTAAATAGTGAATTTTCATATAAATTAATTAATACTCTTGATATTGCACATCCACCACGTCTTTCACAAAAATATTATTATGGTCTCAAATATTTACTTTTATTGTGGGCAACAAATTGCTATGATGATTTTGAAAAATGGTATAAAGAAACAGAACGAAAAGATTTATTACTATATTTCATAGCTACAATTTTGGAATCACACTATATTTATAATGCAAAAAATAAAAATTTTACTAATTCTAAAATTAATTGGCTTAGATGCTTGAACAATTTTGTAATATATCCTATTTCTAATACTTTTCCTTTTGCTGATAAAGACAAAAAAGTATCAGATATAATAACTTCTGCAATACCTAATAAAGAGAAACTTGATTTAATACTATATTATTTGTTCCAAAATTTTGGGACATTAACTGGAGCTTATGATGAAGAAAATAAAGAACAATTTGGACAGCTAATTGAATTACTAAAAAAATTAGATATCAATGATTATTTTACATTAGATTATCTAAAAAATTTAAATTTATGGATATACAAATACTATATCGTCTTTGAAATTATTGCAAATATTGAAATTGATGCAAAAGATGACATATTTAAATACATTTTAAGATTGATTGATAAATCGCAAGAAAAGGATGTTATTACAATTAGTGAGATATTATTGGTTAATTTATATGGACGCATTATAATAAATCTACCAGAAAATTGTTTAGATGATGCAGAAAAGAATTATTCTGCGATAAAAAGAGATTTATCAAAACCATATTTTTATTCAAGGAAACATGACAAATGGAATAGATACATTGCTAAAGCTATTTTTTATACAATTGTGTTTTATATTATAAATTATCCTGATAAGACAAAATGCGCCCATATAGTAGACGATTTTCTCCGTATAAAAAAAGGATTAAGACATTATCTAGATAAAGAAATAGATGGCTTAGTGCAAAACCTGCAGGAACAACTAAAAAATATATAGAATCTTGACTGAAACTAGTATACTTTATAGTAATATTCAAGTATTTTGTCAGTTTTTTATGATTATTAATTTTGTATTTTTTTAATATAATAAACCTTTCCGACTTTGTTCCGACTTAAATTTAGACTTTTTAAATGGGACATTTTTGTCCTTTATTTAAAATCGCTACAGCCCTATCAGTGCTTAAATTTCAGGTAGCTTATTTGAATTTTTGTTGGATTTTGAGAGACAAAAAGAGTAGCAAAAGACCAATTTGAGTAATTACAGTCAATTTAAAAAATACCGCTAATATTCAAACATACTGCCTAATTGAGGCTATTATTCTACAACTCAAATGTCTCATTAAACCTTATATACGCAATTATAGCTGTAAAGTGACACCAAGTTTGAGAAAAAGTGACAGGGGAGTTTGAGAAAAATACTACAAATAGTTTGTGTTTATATTTTTAAAATCACTATTTCTAATAATATAGAGGTTTCCTTTTGTTCTAGTTAAAGCCACGTACAGTTGATTTATTGTTATTTGCGAAATGTTTTTACAAGAGAAATCATTATTACATAATTTTTCAAACTTATCAGTCAAAATTACACAAACATTGTCAAAAGTATCACCTTTTGAATATGACCAATTCATGGCTCGAAATTTATATTTAGTTGCATTTTTATATACAAGTTTCATAATATTGTTATCATTTAAAACATTTTCCATATTCTTTTCATCTAATAAAATAACATTTCCTATATTTTCATTATCATGCGTAAATGATATATTCAACTTATTTTGCACAAATTTGCATATATTTTCAGGGCATCTTCTAGATGCTTGCAAAGTAGTTTCATCAATAATAAATCCCAAATTCAATACTATATTTTTAAAATCTTCATATGAAACATTGGCTCCACTTTTTTTAAATGGTTTTCCTGAATTATTTGTTCCTGAAACGGAATGTTGATAATAATCTCCAACAAGAGTAATGTTGTCTATTTCTTTTGCTAATGCAGTAATTAAATCATAATCGTATTCTCTAAAGTCTTGAAATTCATCTATTAAAATTTCGTTATAAAATTTATTTAAATTATTTGCAATTCTTTTGATTAAACTCTTTCTTCCATTTTTTACATACATAATAAGTTCTGTTAAATTATCACAATAATAGAAACCACTTTTCGTAATATAATGCCCAATTTTATCTTTTTTTATATATTTAGGATTAGAACTATTATTAACAATTTGTGGTTCGGGTTTTTGTAAGGTAATACCTTTAGTTTTTAAAGTTTCTTTTTGAAAGAACTTTAATATGCTTGGTTCATATGGCAAAATTAAATATCGATACACAAATGCATCAAATGTAATAATAGTTGTTAACTCTGGAATAGATCCAAATGCGTTAATAAGTTCTTTTTTTATATTTTTAATATTTTCATGAGTATATGCCAGTATAAGATTTTTCTTATCTCTATCTATATTATGACATATATGATAAGTTTTCCCTGCTCCAGCAGCTGCTAATATTACTCGTTTAGCCATTTAATTGCATCCTGTATATATTGAGGAATTAAAAATTGAATCTCTGAATTTAACATTGAATATGCTGTTTCAACTTTATTATTAAGCATTTTGCCTAAAACTTTGCCATAATCTTTTTCATGGAATAAATAATTGGCAGTTTTATCAATTTCAATTAAATTATCCAACGTATCTTGATTTAAAGCATAAAAACATTTTTCCCAAGTCCAATTATTAATATTATTATCCATAAATATATGTTGACTTTGATGTTCATCATTATAATTTATAGATTCTTCTATTTTCTTGTTATTCTTGTCATTATCAGTTAAAACTGCAATTTTCTTATTTGTATCTTTGATAACACTCAAGTATCTAGAATAAGATATTCCATTACAAGATATTATACTAATTTCATCATCTTCTATAGACCTTCCCGTAATTTGTTGATAGATTTTAGGAAATAATAAAAACTCTGTTGCTCCTTCAACTAAAATAGCTTTTTTAGACAATAACAGTTGTAAAAAATTATTATTGTCTGTTTTTATAAAAAAATTTGCATCTGATTCGGCAATATTATTTAATGATTTGGCTTTATTCATAGTTATCCAAATAACATTTTTTAAATTTAACCTGCTTGCAATAAGGTTATTATGCGTGGTAATGATAATTTGTGAATTTGACTGTTGCTTTTCTATTTCTGCCAACATTTTTTGCAATGTAGTATGACATAAATGAGTTTCTGGTTCTTCAATTAAAACTACATCTAAATTGTTTTTGGATTTATCAAGAGCAATTTGAGTTTTTATTAAACTGCTCATTCCACTACCCTTATTCTCTAATGCAATTGAATCTTCATATACCGCTAATACAGATTCTAAAATGACCTTTTTATCATTTATCCCAAATTTTCTGTGCTCATCAATATCATCAAGTTTTATTGTTTTAAACATTTTACTTAGTTCATTGCGGAATTTATTTTTTGATGCAATCCTTTCTTCCTCGTTGTACCGACTATAGAATAAGGATCTATTAAAATAATTAAAAGAATTATATGTATCACTTTCAGAAGTGTCGATAGCTATAAAATTTAAAGGACGTTTTATTAAATAATATTGTTGCTTTGAATATGTTTTCCAAGATAAATTATAATATTCGTAGGGAATTTCACCACTGTTAATAACATCAACTAAATTAGCACCAATGTCTTCATTAAATGAACATTCAAATTTTATTCCAAAAATTGCTTCTGCATTTCTACTATTTTCTCCAAAAAAATATTCAGTATTTTTTTCTGTTGGATTCAGTTCTAAATCTAGCTCAATTTCAATTTTGGGTAATGTTTCTAGAGAAGGATTGCCATTAAAAATATCCATTTGAGTTTTATTAAATAAATCTTTTAAAATGGATTTATCAGCATTTTTGTACATTTGATTTAGTACAATTTTGATAGCCTCTAAAATAGTACTCTTACCAGCTTCATTTTCTCCCACAAGAATATTCATATGTTCATTAAAATGAACTGTAATTTCATCAAATTTCTTAAAGCCTTTTATGTACAAAGTTTTTATATACCCCATAAAATTTCTCCTTATTTCTATTATGGATTTCTTTTATTTGCTAAAAAACTTAGTAAAGTTTGTGCTTGTTCAAGCTTTTCTTGCGCCTCGTCATTAAAAATTAATTTTGCCCACATTTCATCAACATCTCGAATTTGTGGATTTTTTAAATCCACAAATTTAATATTATCTTTTATTGAGATCAGTTTTAATACAAAAGATTTTGGAATTAAACTAATACAAGGAACAAATGTTTTACATATATCTGCAACTTCCATTTTTCTCATACCTTCTTGATCCTTAGAAGAAACTTCGCAAATAAGTTGATAAAAAATTGTAGACATCCAGGATGCAAGAATAATTAAATCTTCATAATTTTGCAAAGAACAAACAACAAAATTTGTAGAAACAAAAATATCACTTGTAGAAATATAGACCTTTCCAGTCGTTCTAATTCCTCTAGGTATTAATAAAACATTACCTGTAAATTTTTTCTGTTGTTCTTTTTGCAATATTATTTTTAGTTCATTAAAGTTTTTTGCTTTTTTCTGCTGTTTGCCATCTGGTGGTGGTATTTTGATATACTCTGAAATTATGTCATTAATAATACTATCATTATTTTCGGTAATATCCAAAAACAAGGTATCTCCCTCTGTTAGTTCCAAATTATCTATTTTTGCATTTCGTAATCCTTTTTTCAGTATAAGTTTTTTATCTTTATACCTATTATATAGGTTAGGATTAGAATCAAAAAATAATAAATCAGAACCACCATTGTTACCAGCAGTACCTCTTTTTAAACACTCTTTATATTTTGTTAATTCTTCAAATTTATCAGAATTCTTAAAATTAGTATTTACAAACTTAATTGCTTCTGCCATTTCGCTATTTGTATCTCTCCACCCTTCTTCAATAGAATCATATAATAAAGAATGTGAAACTTTCTTGGCAACTATTCCAGGAATTAAATCTAAAAAACGGTCTGAAAATTCACCTTTAATTGCATCTGAAAAACTATCTATATTTATATCAGGAATCTTGTCATAACTCGCAATTACTTCTATATATTCAACAGGTTGCCTAGTTTTTCCAACAATTATACAAGTATCTTTTATAACCTCATCAAAAATTTCTTCTCCTGGATAATTAAAAATAAGCCTCAAACCAAAATCTTTTAACAATAATGCTCTAATTATTTGCCCTTCAATACCTCTTGATACAAGATGAGTTTTAGGAAATACACAAGATACAGTAGAACCATCTGGTAATAATGACAATAATAATTCCAAAAACACAGCTTCTAATGGCATTTGTCCATTAGAAGTTAAAATGCAATCATCTTTTAACGCTTTTATTTTTTTTAATAATTTTTGTTTTCTTTCTAAACAATTAATTCCTGCAACAAAAGGAGGGTTTAATACCACTACACTTGTATTTTCAAAATATTCTTTCTCTATATCTGCTATATTAAAATTAGTAACTAATGGAGAGTTAGACTTGGAAATGGTATTTGCATAATTAAGTCCAAGTCGCAATGATAATAATTCTAATAATTTTGGATTAATATCATTTGCAATAATTTGATTAGCCTGCAAATTAAATATTTCAATAGCAGAACTCAATAAATTTCCACTTCCTGCAGCAGGATCGCATATTTTTTTATTACCATCAAGTTCTCCCGAAATATATTTCGCTAATATTGAGACAAAACGAGCCAATTCCAAATCAGTAGGAACTTCACCTTCGTGTTCATATCCGTTTGATACAATTTGGTGCAATAATGTAGCAATTGAATCTCCCGAAACATTTTGTTTGCCAAAGTTATATAAGTTTGTAATGACAGAATTTTCGATATCAATTTTGTTATCAAATGTTTTATTAGAATAGTTAAAGATCCCTTTAAAATTTACCTTAGATGCTTCTTCACAAATTTTAGATATGTCCTTATTAAATAAGCGTATATCATGTAAATCATTTCTTTTTATAAATGTAAATGCCCCTCTAATATATTCATATAGTAAATATGCTAAGTTTGTTTTCCATTTTGGGGGAATATTTTTGATATTTTCTATAATATTTGCAAATTGATCCAATGTTACTAAATAATTGTATTTATTTTCTATAAAATTAGAAAGCATTATTTTAAAATAATCAGATAATTTCTCAATAAAATCATTTTCTGAAAGTTCCGTAAATTTTCCTATTTTGGAAAGACCTGGGTTTATCATTTGTTGAAAAGGTTTTGGTCTTGAAACATCGTACCTGAATGCATAAGCAGTTTCTAAATTGGTTAGAATATAAAATGGCTGCTCATTAATTCCTGAATTCATTTGAACATAAGACATTGTTTGAAATTGATATCTTGCACTTTCAACATCATTTGGCGTTCTTTTTACTTCTACAACGCAAAGATATTTCCCTGTGTTTTTGTTTTGTACAGCAAAGTCCATTTCTAGAGAACCAGTATATTGATGATGTAAGACTATATATTCATCTTTTTTATCAATTTGCCCAAGAGCATTTTCTAATGCTTTTTGACATATTGGATGGAATTTATTAACTTCAGAATCTGCATAAGAAATCCACATAAATTAACTCCAAATTAATTAATATATTTTTTTAATTCTTTTGCAATGACCTTTGCAAGAAGTGGTGGTACTGCATTCCCTACAATTAAATTTCTGCCTTGTTTACTTCTTGATATAATTTTATATGAATCAGGAAAAGATTGTAATCTTAAAGCTTCTCTTACTGTAATAAGACGATTTTCCTTATAATGAATATTACATCCAACATTAGGTCGATTAAAATATGTATTAATTGTATAAGATGGCATATTAGGCTCCAATCGTCCATAACAAGTTGTATGCCCACCCTCTTTTTGCAAGCGACGAATTCTTTCAGATTTTACATCTTTGGGAATATCCATATAATTTCCACCCGGCTTAACATAAGAAATTATATATTTATCTAATTCGCTCATTGTAGGAATGAAATGTTCGGTTATACTATTTGTATTATGCATTAACTTTTGATAACTATTCATCGGTTTTTTTATATATTGAATTTCCAAATTTTCATTATCTATAGCGGATGGTAAATCATCCAATGCTTCTTTTACACTTACATACTTTTTTAACGATATATCATTTAAGCTATGTGTTGGATTTGGAAATTTAAATTGTTTACCAGTTTTTAATCCAACTATAATAACTCTTTTTCTTCTTTGTGGAATCCCATAATCTGCTGCATTTAAAACTTGCATTTCAACATTGTATCCAATAGTCAAAAATGCGTCTCTTAATAAATTTATAATCAATTTTCCTTTTGAATTTTTAGCAGATAATAATCCAGTTACATTTTCAAATACAAAAGCTTGAGGTTGAACATGCTTTATTATATCAATATATTTCCAAACCAACTGTCCTCTTTTATCTTCAGTTTGCCTTTTCCCTGCAAGCGAAAAAGATTGGCAAGGTGGACCGCCTATAATAATGTCAGCTTTAGGAATATCTTCTATATTTAAATCGTTAATATCTGCAAAAACAATGTGATTACCTAGGTTTACTTTATATGTTTCTACAGCATCATAATTATTATCATTTGCCCAAATTATATTATACCCTTCTTCTGCAAAGCCTAAATCCAAACCTCCACCACCGGAAAATAAACTAACAACCTTTATATCTTTCACTATGCACACTCCAATCTTAATTGCTTTGCTTCTTCATATAATTGTTTAATCTTTATATGATTAACAGAGGAGTATTTTGAAATAATTTTAGTAATATTATCTACTGCCGATGTGGAATTTTCAAAAGATAATAATTTTGCTTCTTGTTTTAATAAAGCAATGTCTTCAGCTGAAAAGGTATTAAAATCAGGAAATTTTAAATTATCAAAGTCATATCTCTGAATTTTTAGTAAGCCTGCACCATATTTTTTACCAAATTTTTCAAGCTGATAATAAATATAATAATTATTTAATAATGCAAAAGTTAACTCATAATCAAGCTCTGGTTTTATAATATAAAAATTATCTCTTACTAGATACCCATCAGAGTTATATATAAATTTCATATCATTCCGAATAAAATAACTAAATAAAAAACCCGAACTGTCAATATTTTTAATATTAAACCATTCTTTTTGTTTTTTTATTTTCTCGTATAGAGTTTTAGGGGTTTGCGATGACATAATATACTTTTCACTTTTTTTAATGAAGTTTCTTATTTCATCAGTAAATTTATACTTAGTATTTGGTATAAATACTTGATCTAATAATACATTTTGTGTTCGATAGCCATTTATATTTTTAGGTGAAGATATGATTGGACATAAATGAACCATTGATTCTGGTTTTTGAAATTTAGGATTAATAAAAATTTCATTACATCCAGTAGTCAGTCCTCTTCTGATTTTTGCAATTTTACTAAATGGAATTACAAACTTTAAATTACAATTTTCTGATTTTTTACCGACAAATTTCAAAACTCCATTTTTAACTTCAATTTTTTGATTGTTTGTTAAAACAGATGCCTTTCCCTTTTTTAGATGCAAAACAATAACATCAACTAATGGCGAATTTTCAAATATATCTCCATAAATATTAATTTCGTTCAGTAAACTACAATATTTATTTAGTATTTTTTTAAATTCTGTTCCATTTTTGGTTTTTGTCCAACTACTTGGAAATATTACAATTAATTCTCCATTCTTTTTTAGTAGATGAATGGCTTTTACAATAAAATACATATAAAGATTGGCATTTAAGGGTAAGTTTTTAAATATTTTATTTTCTTTTAATTTTTTTTTAGATATTCCAAAAACTTTAAGCTCATCTATTTTTTCATGTCTAACATATGGGGGGTTCATAATAATGCCTTCATATTTTTTTTGAATATCAGCAGTTAAAAAATCTTTATTATAAAAATTAAATGATTTAAATTTTTTTTCTACATCTTTAAACAATTCTTTATCAATTTCATAACCATCTACATTTTTAAAACCAAGCATTAGTAGTTGATTTATAAAATTGCCCGTTCCAAAACAAGGTTCCAATATTTCAGCATCAATACCAATATTGAACAGGGAAACCATATATTTAGCCACATCATCTTTTGTGAAAACTTGTCCTAAATTAATCATGTAATTTTCCTCTATACAAGAATAGCATAAATCTAAAAGAAAAACTTAATATGAAGTTTTTTATAGCAACTTTATTTTTATACTATCCATAACAAGCTAAATGCAAAAAATAATTTATTTTTGGAAGAAAAATAAATTTTTGTAATTTATGATATTAAACTTATACCTTCTAATTTGAAATTTGCTTGGAATTCATTGCATATTCTTTTGAATTATGTTCTATGTACATCTCATGCACAGGAATATTATTTTTGTTAGCAAAATCTATTAAAAGGTTTTTATCTCTTGTGGACATATTTACTCCCAAGTATATTGCCGTTGGCTTTTTGTATATAGCAGGTTTTGTATTGCAATGTGATATAATTCGCCATTCCTGTTCATATTTCCAGTCCATAGATTTGCGCAGAAGAATTTTATAAATTGCTAAATCATCATCTATTGGAACAAACACGCCAAAAGGTACCTTAGCAAATATACTTTGTACAAAATATGAGGCTATAAAATCTTTTGCATTAAATCTTTCATCTGAATAAATAACAGGAAAAAGTAAATCGTAATGAGCAAAGCGACATTTATTAGAACAATTTATGCAAGGAGAATTAATAAACTTATACAAATAAACCAGAATAAATATGAATTTAGTCTTTTTAAAAATTCACCATAACTATTTTTATTTTCATGCATTGCAATAAGAAATTTATTTATTCTATCCAAACAAGTTTGGTAATTACTGATTACGACCTCATCATTCGGATTCATTCGCAGTGAATTTTGCAATAGCTCAAGTGCCTTTTTTTCACCATCCTTTATATTATTATCAAGTATTGCAAGCACTATATTTTTTACCCTTTCTTCAATTTCAGATTTGAAGGCATTTTTATTGTCATAGACTTCTCTTGAAATACTTCTTACAAATTCTTTTGTAAAATCATCTTCTTTCTTCGATAACTTTCAAAAGCTCTGCTTATCTCTTTTGCAAACTTTTTTCTAAATTCAGGATAAGTTATTTCTAGGGTTTCTCTTGTTAATTTATTTTTCAAAATCATCAGTTTCCTCCAATGGTAAAATCTCATCAAGTTTGATATTGTAGCGTTTGCCGTGCTTATCAACACAAGTTGCATAATCAATTTCCGCATCAGCATACTTGTTTTTCCAAATTTTAATTAATAATCCGATTTCACCTGTCTTGTGGTTTAAAATCTTTGTACCAAATGCTAAATCCATATTGTAAATCCTTTCTTTTCAACATCTATCGCTCCAAGTATACTTAATCTCAAGTCTTTCAAAATAATTGAAACATTAGAATACAAATATTAAAATCAGCTTTAATTTGCAATATAATGGAATTATGGAAAAAGAATTAACTGCAAGAGAAAAATTTAAAGAAATTTTAGACGGTACTTTTATTAAAAATTATGACAAGCCTGAAAACAATAAAGAAAAAATTAGAATTTTTTGTGAGAAAGTACAAAAATTAAAACCACAAAAATTATTTAGATACAGAAAAATTGACGACAATAATAATTTTTATGACGCTTTATGCAAGAATTTAATAACAACTTCAAATCCTATTAATTTCAATGACCCCTTTGATTCCCTTATTTATGTCAATGTGCAAGAAATATTAGATGACTTGAAAAATCCACGTAGTAGGACAAAATTTAAAAAATGGTTAGAATATAATCCTGCCTTAGTGCAAAGTTTACAAGCAAAGCAAAAATCTATACTAAAAGGATTTTTAAACGAGTCAGATGATAAATATCGTTTAAATATTAGGGTTGCACTGCCTAAAATCGAAAAAAGTTTATCACACATAATTGCCCATTCTATTGATTATTTAAAAACATATTCAAATATTGCTTGTTTTTCAGAAACGATAAAATCACCAATAATGTGGTCTCACTACGCAGATTCACATAAAGGGTTTGCGTTAGAATATGATTTTAAAAATTATAAGAATTATTTAAAGAACTTGTTATTGAATTAGATAAATTCGATCTAAGTTCTTCTAAAGTTGAAATTAACTGATTTTGCATTATTTCTAATTTGTCAAAAGTTTCATTTTTTACTTGATCAAGTTTTTCTAAAGAAATATTAATAGCATCAATTATATCCGGCTTTGCTTCCGTAATACTGTCTGATATTGCATTTTTAATGGCATCTGAAAAATCCATATCAATAAGAAAACTCTTTAAAGAACCTGTTTGATCTTCTATTTCTTTATATATTTCATTTAACTTATTATCTGTATTATTATGGAGAACTTCTAGTTTTTGAAAAATTTTTATTAATGTTTGTGCATTATATTTTGAATACTTTATTTGTTCAACAAAATATTTCTCAAATTCAATAGAACGTTTATCTATACTTGCAAGGTAGTTTTCAATAGTCTGTTTTGGAAGAATTTTATTTAATTTATTTTGAATTTTAATTAACTTATTTTCTAATCCTGAAAACAAAATATTTTTTATTATCGTATAAATAATTGCCGTAAGTATACCAGCAAGAGAACTATAAAATTTTACAGATAATCCACTAATTAGATGTTCAATACTTTCTTGCATTTTCTTAGGATCTGCATCAAAATTCATCAATGAAAAAGTAATTGCAATAAAAGTCCCGGCAAGTCCAAATCCTGTCAAAACCCCAGGTACGGTTTCTAGTGCGTTAATATCTGTTTGTTGATAGATAATACTTTCTTTATTAATGTATACTTCTACTTGTGCAGTATTTTTAATACTAACAATTTCTTCTGCAGAATTTTTTTCTATAATTAATGTTTCACAAAATTCATTCCAAATATCGCATATATGTGGGATTTTACTTATTTTCTCTTTCAAATCACCATATTTGTCAATTAAATCTTTAGTAGAATTTATGTTATTCAATGCATTTTCAAAATCTATCATTTGAGATTTAACACTTGTATATGATTTTAATATTTTATAGTAATAAAAATAAAAAAATGCTAAGATAAATGCGAATATAATTGATAAAATTATCCCATCTATATTTTCTGAAATTTGTATGTGACTATTTTTATTAAAAGCGTGGAAAATAGCTAATAATGCTAATGTAAATGTAATGATTGTTACAACACAAAATACTTTTACTGAATTAAATTGTTTTAATTTATTAAAAAAAGCTTTCATAATATACTCCAATGATAGTAAACATATTAATTCTAATATTTTTTTCAATTCCTATCAAATAATTACAATTGCTTAATTTTTCTGTCTTTTTTAGTTTTACAGTTTATGTAAATTACTGAAAATACATAAATTAAAAAATACGGGCTGTAAAATAATAAAAATATAAAAAGCCATTTTGTTTCATTCGTTGCCATGATTATTTCCCTATTCTATCTAAGTTGTCACTTAGTTCCTCGACAAGTTCAGTTTGTGTTTCTATTGCAGATTTGAGAGTTCCTAATGCAGAAGATGCACCTTTCGCAAATTCATTAAACATATTTTTTTGAAAGTCAACTGATTTATCAGCAAAATCATTCATATTTTGAGCAAGATTTGCACTTAAGCCTTCAATAGTATTTTTCATTACCAACATTGAATTATAATTTTCTTTTAATATATCAATATTTATACGATGTCAGGCAAATTTTTGTGCCGAGCGGATAGAATTACTTTAGTACACCCATTAGCTCATTATACAGGTGAAATAGAAGACATAGAAGATTACAAACAAAAAATACAAAAGCAAAAACAGCTTAAAAACAAGACAATAAAAGCCTGCAAGGAGTTTTTAAAGATTGAAGATTTAGAAATTTTAAAGTGTGATATTGAGGATTATGACCAGAGTGGCGAAAAGGCTACGTGCAACCTTATTGAGAGTAAACATGCAGAAGGAAAAGAAGAAGTACATACCGCAGTAGTATCTTCAAAAATTAAGAAAACAAAAGAAAAACCTCAAAAATATAATCCAAAAGTTAAACCATTATTTAGAACTAGCAGAGAAAAATATGAATATCTGATGGAATATGGGTGCACTTGTAATGAGGATAGAGCTTGGCTTGCAAGCTATAAGAAATCTAAGGAGTATTTGGAATATGAAACCAAAATTTGTGCAGACTAAGAATGTTAAAGGATTTATAAACCTGATTCAAGATTTAAAAAATAAACCGGAAAATATTACAAAAATAGGTTTGGTATATGGTAATGCCGGATTAGGCAAAACAAAAACAGCTTTGTATTTATCTTTTCAATTTGATTCAATTTATATCAGAGCAACTAATAAAATGACCACAAAATGGTTTTTAGAAGAACTTGCAAAAGAACTTGACGAAATTCCAAGATTTTTTACTGCTGATATTTTTAGACAATGTGTAAATGTGCTAAAAAATAAGCCTCAAATGATTATAGTAGATGAAATTGATTATCTTTTAAGTGACTTTAAGACAATAGAAACATTAAGAGACTTGCACGATGAGACTGGAATTCCAATTGTTCTGGTTGGAATGAGTTTAGCTAAACACAAGTTAAAAAAGCATACACATTTATTTGATAGAATTTCAGAGATTTATCAATATACAGAATTTGAATATTTAGATATAAAGCAAATTGTAGACGAAATTTCAGAAGTTGATATGACAAAAGAAGTAATAAGCGTTATTCATCAAAAAGCAAAAAGCTTTAGAAAGATTGTTGAAATGATTAACACATTAGAAAATATCGCTCTAGTAAATGGAATAAAATTGATTGATAAAAATATAATTCAGGAGGTTTTTAGATGACTGATAAAATTTTAAAAATAGCCAAAAGACTCAAAACATTTACTCTTGAAGATATTGTTATGTTTACAGGACTTGAGATTGATACAGTTAGAAATTTTTTAGATCAGTCTGATAATATTCAAAAATTCAAAAACGAATTTGAATATGTCGGAATAATACAAAAAGAAGAAACATTTAAAATAATTGATAAAAATATTTTGTCCCAAAATTCCGATATAACTTTAATTGATGCCATAAATTTATTTATGGAAATAAAAAATTGTAAACTATCGTCTTGGTCTAAAAAAACTTATAAATCATTTATTAATTCTCAAATACTTCCATATTTTAAGAAATACAAATTAAAAGATATAACAATACAAGATATTGAACAGTTTAAATTGAGCATGAAAGAAAATGGGATAACAGAGAGAAGAATAAAAAATGTTTTGACATTACTTAATCAAATAATTAAACACTTTCAAAAAGAAGGTTTTATTGATAAAACTTGTTGTTTTGAAGTCAAAAGAGTGAAAAATATATCAAAAAGAGAAGTCCAAATACTATCCAATAAACAACTGAAGCAATTATTTCGGGTTTTAAAGAATCGCTATCCTTATCTTTTACCATTGGTTGAGAAAATGATTATAACAAAACAACCCTTAAACAGTATTTTAACAGGTGATGAAAATAAAAAAGAAATCATGAAACGAAGAATTAGAAAAGATTTTTATAAGGTAAAACAGCAACTAGGACTAGAAAATTACATTATTAATGATTTAAGGTTCTGTCAAAAACGTGTAAATAAAATCTAAAAGTCGTGTAAAAAATGTGTAATTATACAACAAAAGTGCTGTAAAAAATGTACAGTTTGTGTTAGAATATTTGTGTTATAATGAGGGATTTAAGCATGCAAAGATACGCACTAAAACATCTGATTGATTGGAAAAACAAAAAAAATCATAAACCTTTGGTTATACAAGGTGCAAGGCAAGTTGGTAAAACTTGGTTAATGCAAGAATTTGGGGAAAAATATTATGAGCAAGTTGCATATATTAACTTTGATGTAGATGTAAAAAGCAGAGAGATTTTTGATATCGACTATGATACTGAACGTTTAATTATGGATATAGGTCTTGCAACAAAGACAAAAATTAATGCGGAAAATACTTTGATAATCTTTGATGAAATTCAAGAATGCCCAAGAGCCTTAACTTCACTTAAGTATTTTAGAGAAAATGCTCCTCAATACGATATTATAGTTGCAGGAAGCTTGTTAGGTGTTGCTTGTCATGAAGGGACCGGTTTCCCTGTTGGTAAGGTTTCATTTATGAATCTTTTCCCATTAAGTTTTGAAGAATTTTTATTAGCAATGGGAGAAGGAAGGTTTGTTGAACTTTTAAATAAAAAAGATTTTAAAACAATAAAACTATTTAATAACAAGTATGAAAAGCTCTTAAAACAATATTGTTATGTTGGAGGAATGCCTGAAATTGTACAAGATTTTGTTGAAAACAAAGATTTTGAAAGTGTTAGAAATCTGCAAAAAGAAATTCTCTCTGCTTATGAAGAAGATTTTACAAAACATATTCCCACTAATACAGTTGCTAAAATAAGGTTATTATGGAAATCTATTCCGGCACAGTTAAGTAAAGAAAATAAGAAATTTATATATGGAGCAGCAAAGGAAGGAGCTCGTGCAAGAGATTTTGAAGCTGCTTTGTCTTGGTTAATTAATAGTGGCTTAGTATACAGAGTAAATAAAATTACAAAACCTGATTTACCAATTACTGCTTACGAAGATTTCAACTCATTTAAGTTATTTGTACTGGATGTTGGCCTATTAGGTGCAATGACAGATTTACAAGCAGATACGATTATTGATGGTAATCGTATATTTGAAGAATTTAAAGGTGCCATAGCCGAACAATATGTTTTACAACAATTTAAGACAATTAAAGATTTACCAGTCTTTTATTGGTCTAATGAAACCAGCAGGGCTGAAATTGACTTTGTTATCCAAATAAAATCTGATGTTGTTCCTGTTGAAGTAAAGGCGGAAAGAAACTTACAAGCTAAAAGTTTGAAGGTTTATATGGAAAAATTTAAACCCAATTATGCAATAAGAACGTCAATGGCAGATTATAAAAAAACGGATAATTTAATTGATTTGCCGTTATATGGTATAGAAAATATAGACATAGGGTAAAATATGCAGAAACATTATAAAAATAAACATTCAGTATTGGAGTGGAAAAGATTTTTTATAAATCATGGCGAAATAGGTCATGGTGGAAATTCTAAAATATATAAAGTAGTAAAAAAAACAGATAAAAGTAAAAAAGAAGTAGCTTTAAAAGATCCAGGAAAATTAACTAATATAAAGAAAAAGAGATTTCTTAATGAAATTAAAATAGTAATTAACGAACAAACTAATTTTGATGGGATATTGCCAATCATTGAATATTCAGCATCAAAAGATGAATGTTATTGGTACACAATGCCAATTGCAATACCCATTAAAGAAAAATTAAAAGATTCTTCCGAGGATAAAATTATATCTGCTATATTAGACGTTGCAAAAACCTTAAAAAATTTACATGCAAAAAAGATATTTCATAGAGATATAAAACCAGAAAATCTTTTTTACTATAATGGAAAATTTTGTTTGGGGGATTTCGGATTGGTTCATTATCCTGAAAGTGAAGAATTGACAAAGAACAATAAATCCTTAGGCCCCTGGGCAACGATGGCTCCAGAGATGCGACGCGAACCTAAAAACTATGATGGCGAAAAGGCCGATATTTATTCTCTTGCAAAAACACTATGGATACTTTTATGTAAAAAGAACAATTGTTTTGACGGAGTTTATGATTATAATGATTCTTCAATCGCTCTCAATGATGCAGAATTTAAACATCCAATAGTTGACATACATTTACTTTTAAAAGATTGTACTCAACATGACCCTGATAAAAGACCTACTATGGCAGATTTTTGCAATAGACTACAAGCTTGGTTGAATGATAAAGATGATTACATAATAAATCAAGCTAAAGAATGGTTATTTATTCAAAATCAGCTTTTTCTTACACCTGTTACATCTGTACAATGGACAAATTTAGATGACATAGTTAATATTCTTCAATTTGTTACCAAAAGAAGTAATTTAAATCATCTGTTTCTTCCAACTGGTGGAGGTACTGATGCAGAAAAAGTAGAAAAAGCATACGAAAAAGGGCATATTTTTATTTATAATATTGGCACAGTAATACAATTAAAGCCCAAAAATTTATATATGGAATGTTTTACAAATCCAATGTATAATTATTTTCTACTGGAAGCAGACAATATTGAGCCTATATGTAGAGAAAATACCAATACAAGCCGGGAGTATTGTGCAGCATTGCCAAATGGTGAAAATATTATTAGTGATGGAATAAATTATGGAGTATACAATTATGATAGTGATGAAAAGTTACCACAAGGTACTCTAATCGTAAACCGGTACACTGGTGGAAAATTTCTTTTTACATTTAAAATGTATGGCTACAATAGCATTAATAGTACTTATGATGCTCGACATAATGATACAACGATTCAAAAGTTTAGAAAGTATATGGAAGTACTAGAATTTACTCAAAAGTTATATAATGATGGAGATGATGATTTTAGGGAAGTTTTAGATAAGTTTTATTCTATAAATCCTTTTAAGCAAATAGATAAACCAAAAAAACAAATAAATAAACGTTCTGTAATTGATAATAAAAAAAATATAGAAGAATTTGTTGCAAAAAATTTTAAAGATTGGGATTTTAGTGATTGTATACAAAAATATGTTTCAATTAATAAAAATTTTCCATTACATTATTATGTTGAATTTAGAATTCCTGATACAAGTTTTTTGAATTGTAGAAAACAAATATTCGACCCAGATAAATACCTATGTAAAGATGGAAAGATAAAAGAATTTAAAAGTTTAAATGACGCAGCTGAAGATATATTATTTATAACATCTCGTCAAAATTGCAAAGAAATATGCGAATTTTGCGAGAGTAAATTAAAAGCTATATTTGATTGCGTAGATTTAGATATTGGTTATGGAGTATTTTTTCATAAAGAGCTTATAAGAAATCCACAAGTATCCCCGAGCCATTTATTTAATAAGGCTGAAATAATGGAGCTGATGAAAAATGCAGATGATAGGCATTATAATACTTTAGTTATAGATGAAAATGGTTTTTTAAAAATTATACAAGATGATACTGAGGATGCATTTTTATTTCCAGTAAGATATTCACAATGGGTTGCAGGTAATAATTATGTAGGTAGACATGCTCTTCTTGACGAAAATTATATAAATGATATTTATATGTATTGCTTAACTGCTTGGTTAAGGTATCTTGAAACTGGAAAAGCTCAATATTCAAGTGAATGTTGGATTAATGAAGATGAAAAGTCATTATTAAAATCAATTAAAAATTTTTATTAAAACTTGACTGAAATAGATAGATTTTTGATTAAAATTTGTCATTTTATGATACAGTTTATTAGTTTATAGTACTAAAATTCACATATTTTAAAGACTTCCGACTTTGTTCCGACTTAAATTTAGACTTTTTAAATGGGACATTTTTGTCCTTTATTTAAAATCGCTATAACCTTATCAGTGCTTAATTTTCAGGTAGTTTGTTTAAATTTTTGTTATATTTTGAGGGACAAAAAGAGTAGCAAAAGACCAATTTGAGTAATTACAGTCAATTTAAAAAATACCGCTAATATTCAAACATACTGCCTAATTGAGGCTATTATTCTACAACTCAAATGTCTCATTAAACCTTATCGATATTTCGATTTAACTAACTTTTTATGCGGAGGTTATATATGGATATTTCAAGTGCAATAGGCTTATTAACTATTTCATCAGCGGTGACTTTATTTGGAATTAAAATTAACAATCGATTTATATTAAAGCAAAACTATAACAATTCAAATAATAAATTTAAAAACTGTGCTATTACGTATAATGATGGTACAAAAAAAGAAGAAATCTTAAATGAAGTTAAATACATTATAAGTGAGAATTTTAATAATAATATTCAAAAACTTGTTTCTATTGCAAGAGAAGAAGTAAATAAAAGAGCCTTGGAGCTTCAAATAGATTTGATAAAACAAATTAGCGAATTTTCAGAAGAAAGATTTGTAAAATTTATAGAATTATTTAAAACGCCAGCTTACCAATATTCATTAATAGAAGCTCAAAAAACATATGCTATTCATGGTGATGTTAATAAAAAGAATATTTTGCTTGGTTTATTGTTAAAGAAAACAGAAGAAAAAAATGAAACATTAACTGATATAGGTATCAATATTGCTATTGAAACCATAAAAAAAATAACAAAAAAACAAATAGATTTTATGTCTTTATTCTATGTTGTTTATTGGAGTTTTTCAGAAAACGGTACAGAAAAAGAATTTAAAGATTTTGCTCTAAAGGTTATTAAACCCTTTTTAAATAATATTCCTATAAATGCAAATAATGCAAAACACTTAGAAGAATTAAATTTATTGCGATTTTATACCAATAAATTTTTATCTCCATATGAAGTACTCATTACTAATCATAAATTACAAAACTTATCGGCAAATGATCTTAAACAATTAATGTTTTTATGGGATGAAGACTTTAAGAAATTAGATATTCTTGAGAATACTCAAGGGTTTCAAATAACTCAAATTGCTGAAATAATTTGTCGGTCAAATGTATCTGCTTTAACAGGTATTAATTTACCGATAAGAATCAATGAGTAAAATGATGTTGGGACACATTTATTTTGCAAAAAAAGATTAACTTTTGAAAAATTTATACTGTTTAATTTTGTTCTCATTTAATACCTAATTAAAAATTAACAGTAGGATAAAATATGAACTATGTTAAAAAAGAACAATGGACCAATTAAACTTTGCTTTGAAAAAATTATCCCCAAAAAGAAGTAAGAGCATTTTTGCTTACTGCTTTAGAAGATACAATAGATTTCTATAAAAATCCCGAAAATGTTAGTGCATTTAATGAATGGCTTTAAAAGCGAAATATGCCATAAATAAATTAGGTATGATTAATACTAAGATACAAATTTCAAAGTAAAGTACACATAAAATACCTTATTATCTAAATTGAGTTGGTTTGATGAGAAACTCCACAAAATACGTTAGTATTTTTCATGATTGTTGTTGGTGAGTATTGGTAGAGCCCCTGTATTTAGTCTAATTTTCTTTTAAAAGTCCAGCCTGCAAGTGATAGTGTGGCTGCTGCTATTATTATTAAAGGTATCAGGTTTAGTAATACATCTTCAAATCCCATTCCTTTTAGAAAAATACCGCGTGTCAGAACCATAAAAAATCGTATCGGGTTAATACACGTAAGGTATTGAAGGAAAACCGGCATGTCCTCTATCGGTGATATAAATCCTGATAATAAGATTGCCGGCATTTGGAATGTAATTACCCCTAATATAGCTTGCTGCTGTGTTTTACATATTGATGAGATACAAAGACCTACGCCAACTATTGATAAAAGTGATATTAGTATGGAAATCAAAAATACTATTACAGAACCCGCAAACGGAACTTTAAAACAGGTTATTACGATAACTGTCATTAAAGCTGTTAACCCCATTGCTATTATTAGTGGAGGAATTGTTTTTCCTAACAAAATTTCAAATGATGACAGCGGGCTTACTATGAGTTGGTCAAATGTACCAAGCTCCCTTTCTCTTGCAATAGATAGAGCTGTTAACAAGATAGTTATTACCAGTGCTAGCATTGATATTAAAACCGTTAAAAGATACCAACGGTATTCAAGGTTCGGGTTATACCAGTTTCTTATAACTGGTGTTATGACAGCGCCTTTATTATGATTTACTTCAAGATTGTAGCTGTTGATTATCTGTGATGCGTAGCCTCCTGCTATTGATGCCGAATTTGTCTGTCGTCCATCTGTTATAATCAATACACTCACAGGTCTTTTGGCTTTGATATTTGTTGAAAAATTGTTATTGATGTATATTCCTATTTGAACTTTCTGTGTATCAAGTTTTTCTTTCAGTTCAGCTTCGTCCTGCGCATAATAAAATTTTCTGAAACGGGGAGAATTTTCAAATCGTGAAAGAAGTTCTCTTGATTCAACTGAATTATCTCGATCAATTACTGCAACGTCAATATTTTTCACTTCCATGGTAATTGCATTTGCAAAAACCAGGAGCTGCAGGAGAGGAAGCGCAATAATAATGCCGCGGCTTTTAGGATCTTTCCATATAGTTATGAACTCTTTTTTTATAAGCGCAAAAACCCTTCTAAAAAAATCTCTAATCATTTTGGCAGCCTCATATCAGTTTTCTTGTATACTATTGCAAAAAGCAGTAAGCCAAGTATTGTAAGAAAAAGTGAATTTATAATAACAATTTCCCACACTGTTCCTGCCATAAATTCACTTTCTATAAAAGTTATATAGTATCTTGGCGGAAGGATTCTTGTCAGGTGCTGGAAAAATACAGGCATTGAATTTATAGGAAACATAAGACCGGATAAGAGCATTGCCGGTAGAAATCCAAGACCGAGCGAGATCTGGCTTGCGAGGAACTGATTTTTGCAAATTGTTGAAATTAAAAGTCCTATACCCAGTGATGTAAATAAGAATAAGGAGCTTACTGCAAAAAGTACAAGGTAGCTTCCCCTAAACGGTATATGAAAAACTCCTACACACATAAATACACTGAATGCCATAGAGCTTATACCAAGTATAAAATATGGAATGTATTTTCCTAAAACTATATCAATTTTTTTTACTCTTGTACTTAAAAGGGCTTCCATAGTTCCTCGCTCCCATTCTCTTGCAATGACAAGTGCGGTCAGCAGGATACCGATTAGTGTCATTGTTATGGCAATTGAGCCCGGGAGGATAAAATAGTGACTGTTTAAATCCTGATTGTACCATGTTCTTATTTCCGGCGTAATCAGTTGTTTTGCTGCAAGATACCTGAATTTGCCTGTCATAAGCCACTGATTTAAAATTTGCATAGAATAATTTTGTACGTAATTTGCCGTATTAACTTCAGTTCCGTCAGTGACAATAAGAACTTCTGCATTCTCATTACGCGAAAGTTTTGTCGAAAAATCATTTGGAATTATGACAGCTCCTTTTAGCCTTGAACGGACAATAGCTTCTGTGAGTTCATTTTCATTATCATAAACTGATGAATTTATGTATTTGCTGTGTCCGAATGATTTTACGAGAGTTGCTATTTCCGGATTGGCATCATCATTTTTGATTCCGATTTTAACTTTTACGGTATCCATATTTATGCCATACATATAAATTAAAATTGAAATCAAAGGCAGAATAAATGCTATGATTATACTGCTTGGATCTCTGAGGATTTGTAATGTTTCTTTTTTTATTAAGGCTGCTAAAATTTTCATCTTTTTTCAGACTCCTTAATAATTGTTATAAATGTATCTTCCATATTGTCGGAATGAGCCTGATTTTTAAGTTCCTGAGGTGTTCCGACTGCAATGGTTTCTCCCTTATAAAAAAGGCTTATTCTGTCACAGTATTCTGCTTCATCCATAAAGTGTGTTGTAACAAGGATTGTAACTCCTTTTTTTGCAAGAGATGTTATGTGATTCCAAAAATCTTTGCGGGTTACAACATCAACTCCTGAAGTTGGTTCATCAAGAAACAAAATCGGAGGGTTGTGGATTAGAGCACAAGCCATGGATAATCTCTGTTTAAAACCAAGCGGCAAATCTTCTGACTTTTGATTTTCAATATCTGAAAAACCAAAAACTTTAATAATATCTTCAATACGCTGTTTTCTTTCTGATAATTTTAAGCCGTATACCGCAGCAAAAAATTCCAGATTTTGCCGGACTGTAAGGCTGCCGTAAAGTGAAAATTTTTGTGCCATGTAGCCCAGATTTGCGCGGGCTTTCTCTGGATTTTGGCGAATGTCGATACCCATAAGCCGGGCTGTTCCGTTTGTAGGTTTTGCAAGTCCGCACATCATTTTGAATGAGGTAGATTTTCCTGCTCCGTTAGGACCTAACAGACCAAAGATTTCTCCTTTGCGGATACAGAAGGAATTGTTTTTTACTGCATAAAAATTACCGTATTTTTTTTCAAGATTATCAGCTTCAACTGTATATTCTATATTAGTTTCATGAGGAGTATAATTTTCTGCAATCATTGACTTTTCTTTTTTGTATCCGCCCATCAAATCAATAACTTTTTCTTCGAACTCCTGTGATGTTGCTGCTAAATCATGCGGTTTACCGTTGTAAATTACGCGTCCTTTGTCAAGAACGACTGCTGTATCAAAGCTGTGAGCTTCATCCAGATACGCAGTTGACCATAGTACAGTTGTTTCCGGTGTAATGAATTCTCTTACCATCTTCATTAAATCTCTTCTGGAAATTGGATCAACACCTACAGAAGGCTCATCCAGTACCAGAAAATCAGGTGAACCTAAAAGAGTACAGGCAAGTCCGAGTTTCTGCTTCATCCCTCCGGAGAGTGCACCTGCCAGCCTGTCCTGAAAAGGTTTTAGGCTTGTAAATTCAAGCAGTTTTTCAAAATCATGCGGAACTTCTTTTAAATCCGCATACAGCCTGAGGTTTTCGATAACTGTTAAATCTTCATACAGACCAAACTTTTGCGGCATATAGCCTGTTTTGGGATTGAGTAAAGCTTTCTGGGTTGAAGGGTTAAGCCCGAGAGTTGAAATTTCGCCTTTGTCCGGCAGCAGCAGCCCTGTGACAAGTCTTATCAATGTTGTTTTTCCCGCTCCGTCTGCTCCGATAAGCCCTGTTATTTTGCCTTTCTCAATGCCCAGAGAAAGATTGTCAATTGCAGTTGTTGAGCCGAAAGTTTTTATTAAATTTTTAATTTCTACTGTGTTCATCAGAATTGTCACCTGCTCCGGTTAGATTAATTTTTATTGTAGTAGGCATGCCTTGACGTAAATATTCATCTATATCGTCAACATAAACTCTTATTCTGTAAACGAGGCTTGTTCTTAAATCTGTTGATTGAACAGTTTTGGGCGTAAATTCTGCTACCGGAGAAATATAGCCGATATAACCCTGATATTCCCGCTGTTTGCCGGTTGCCGGATTGATACTGTCAGTTAATACGCGTGCCTTCTGCCCGTATTTTACATTCCCTAAGTCCGCTTCGTTTATATATGCTCTAATCCAGACAGGTTTTGTTTTGGAAATGGTATATACTGTTTGTCCTTTAACAACTGTTGCTCCCGGCTCCTGAACACGTACGGTAACAGTTCCTTCTTCGGGTGCATAAATTTTTGTATAATCAAGTTGATTTTGACTAAAAGTTTTTTGTGCCAGAGCAGCTTCATAATCCCCCTTTGCCTTATCTTTGTTATTTAATAGTGTTTCGCAGTCCTGCGGTGATACTATGTTATCTGCACACAATGGAAGCTGGCGTTCATATTTTGATGCTGCATCATTACTAAGAGCAAGAGTTTTACTCACTTCGGCCGCAGCTTTCTGAAGATTTGAACGGTAATCTTTATCATCCAGTACTGCAATCAGTTCACCTTTTTTAACGCTGTCACCTTCTTCTTTCAGCATTTTCAATATCTGCCCGCCAACCTGAAAACTCATATCAACCTGACGGATTTCAATATTCCCGTAAAGCGTAAGTTCATTCGGATTTTTTTTACTGCGTGTTAAAAAGCAGGTACTAGCTGCAATTATTACAATAAGCAGTATAATTACCGCTGATTTTTTCTTCATAATTTACCTCCGACAGCTTTATATAGAGTAAAATAGTTTATCAATCTCTGATTTTTTGCCTGAACTGCATCGCTTTGTACCTGCAAAAATTCTGATAAATCCAGCAGATATTCAGGGTAAGAAATTACTCCGCGGTTAAATTTCTTTTGCGAATCAGTTAAATTGTTGTGTTCATAATTTATTTTTTTAAGTGTGTTATTTTCGATTGCGGTGTCATGTTTTATAAGGCATAGTGAGGTATTAACTTCTTTCACAGCCTCTAAATCTGTTTGTTTATAATCTTCAAAAAGTTCTTCATACTTTGCCTTTTTCATTCTCAAGTTAGCGACTTTTTTACCGCCTGCAAAAATATCCTGTGTTGCACCTGCAAGGATTGCGGCAAGTGAGGATTCCCATGAGAAAAATCTGCCCGGAGCTATTGTATTAAACAGCCAGATACCTGTAATATTGAATGTCGGTAAAAATTCTTTTCGTGCCACACGTATATCTATTTTTGCTCTCTCAAGTTTTGTTTCTGCCGCCATAACATCTGGTCTTGCAAAGATTACATCAGAAAGTACTTCTTCAGGGATTTTACCGGAATATTCAAAATTTGTGATACTGCCTCGTTTTAAATCTTTTGCACTTTCGGCTGACATTCCGGTCAGTACTGCAAGCTGCATTAACAGAATTTCCTGTTCTTTTTCAAGGTTTTCCAGACGGCTTCGTGCATCTTCAAGCTTCTTTGCTGTGTTATTTAACTGCGTTGAATTAATCACTCCATGTGCATACTTTTTATTGTCAGCGGCAAGAAGTTTTGTGTAAATTCCGACGTTTTCTTTCTGAATTTTTATAAGTTCATCGTACTCCAGAATATTTACATAAACGCTTGCAACATCACTCAGAAGTGAAAGGTAAACTGCTTTTTCTTCATACTTGCTTGCTTCATATGCCTTTTTGGCGCTTCTTGTTCTGTCGCGGTTCTTAAGTAAAATATCTGCTTCGTAGTTCGCCATAAAAGGAAGTACAAAGGCATTTTCTTTAAGTTGAAAATTGTCAAGACGGGGAACTTTTATTCCGAGATAATTTGCACTTACGCTGAAGGATGGCAGTTCATTACCAAATGAATATTTTGCCTGCTGTCTATATTGTTCAACGACATGTCCGGCTTTTTTCAAATCGTGATTGTTTGTTAAAGCCTGTTCTATGTAATAATTTAGATAGGGGTCATTAAATCTGTTGAAGAAATCTGTATTCAAATCTTTTTTGCAAACAATGCCAAACGCAGCTTGTGTAATAAGCAGCATTGACAAAATGAGTATACTTTTTTTAATCAATTTTGACCTCCTTCAAAATTGCATTAACATAAAATTTAACATTATTTTTTACAATGCTAATATCTTCCTGAGTAAATTCATCCTGTCCGAGAGGTCTTAAGGATAAAACCGGCAGTATTCTGGGTGAATTAATCTGGGCAAGTATAAATAATGTTTTATATATTATTTCCTTATCATTTTCTTTTTTATTTAAGATGCAGGCAAGCAGTTTTCTTAAGTAGCTTACGGCAGGAGGAATAATTGCCTTAAAATCAGATGCTTGCTGTTCTTTAATCAAAAATATTAATAAGTCATTTGTGATATTTGCATAGAAGAAATCTATAAATTTATCCAGCATTAGCATTAACAGGTTAACTTGTTCTTTTCTGCTAAGAGCCTCCGGCTCTTTGCTAAAGTCCATGAATGTTTCTGCATATCTGGTGTGCATTGCAACCAGTTCTTCTACAATTGCGTTGTATAATTCCTGCTTTCCTCCCCAATAATATGAAATCATGCAGATATTTACATTTGCCTTTTTACATATTTCTCTTATGCTTACAGCACTGTATCCCTTTTGACCAAAAAGTTTTGTTGCAGTTGCCAATATTCTTTCTTTTGAATTTTCTTGTTCTATCTTTTTCATTTGTTATATTATAAAACAAACGTTTGATTATGTCAACAACAAAAATATTTTATATATGCAGTTTAATGTAAACTAGAACAGAGGTTATTTTTTATAGTTTACAATTAGTATTATATATATCCAGTCAGCAGGCGGGGAATATTTAAATTTAGTTTTCTACTTTGAAAGAGTAAATTATTTCGCGGTTGTAAGTTTCACCTTTTTTCAAAACCGGCTTTTCGTCAAATGTATTTATAGCGTTTGGGTAAAATTGAGGTTCTACGCAGAAAGAGGAGTGTTTTTCGTAGCGTTTACCATCTTTGCCCGCAGGCTGAGAAGATTTTCCAAGGTTGTTTGCTGTATAAAACTGAAAGCCCGGAAGATTTGTTGAAACTTCCATTTTTATACCTGTTTTTTCAGACTTTATTTCTGCTGCTTTAATCATTTTTTTACCGTCATAACCATCCAGGCAGTAGTTCTGGTCATAGCCGGAAGGGTTCATTTCCGATAATTTTTTATATTCCCTGAAATCAAACCGGGTGTTTTCAACGGGTGCAATTTCTCCTGTAGGTATCGCAATATCATTGACTACTGTGTATTTTGTGGAGTTGGGAAGCTTCACAAGATGATTTTTGACAGAACCTTCCTGAGTGTTTTCAGCTCCATCAAGGTTAAAATATGAATGGTTTGTAAGATTTAGGATTGTGTCGTTGTCTGTTTCTGCCTGATAAATTATATGAAGCTGGTTATCGTTATCAAATTTGTATGTTACGGATGCTTTTACCTCAGCAGGATAGCCGCCTTCCATGTCTTTTTTGGTGTAGTTAAATTTAACCCCGTCTTTTAAGACTTCCGCCTTCCAGTTTTTGGTGTCAAAACCGTCTGACCCGCCATGAGAATGTGTTTTGCCGTTATCTTTGTTGCATTCAAGTTTGTATTCTATTCCGTTAAGTTTAAATGTTCCATTATCAATTTTATTTGCGCAAGGTCCGATAGTTCCGCCGGCATGACCTATCGGTGCTTCTTCGTAAGGGGTTACTGAGGTGTAGCCCTGTGTTACATCTGTCATTTTCCCGTTTTTATCAGGAACTTTTATTGATATAATTCCAGCTCCGAAACTCGAAAGGTCTACGCTTGCTCCGTTTTTATTTGTTATGGTATAAAGTATCGCGTTTTCGCCTGTTTTTTTTATTTTGCCGAAAGATTTTTTTTCGATTTTTATGCCGTCGTATGCTTTATCGATGTTTTGCGTTGATATTTGAACTTGTTTTTCAAAAGTATCTTTTGCAGGCTGAGAGGTTATTATCGGTCTGTTTATGAGTTTAGGCTGAATTATTTTGTCAGGATTATTAATCCAGAAGCCTGCATGAAAATCTATCGGCATAAAATTCTCCTTTGGAAAAATTATATCATATCATTTTTAAGTTTACTCAAGATAAATTTTTGCCTTAATTTTTAAAATAAACTTAACTGGCTGGAATTTTCTTTTTCCAGGCGTTCTCTTTCAAATTTTGAATATGCAAGCAGATCGCTTTCAATTTTTGCAAGAAACGGAGATATTTCTAGATTTTTGGAAACGCCGAACACCTGCCTTTTTATTGCGCGTGAAAGGAAAAGCCGTTGTTTTGCCCTTGTCATTCCAACATAAAGAAGTCTGCGTTCCTCTTCTATAGCTTCTGGTGTTTCTGCCCTGTAGAGAGGTATTATTCCCTGTTCCAGACCTGCTACAAATACACAATTAAATTCCAAACCTTTGGAGGCATGAAGTGTCATTAGTGAAATTCTGTCTGCGCGTTCATCTAATGTATCGCATTCTTTTACCAGAGAAACTTCATGGATAAAATCTTTCCTGTTTTCGATATTCTGTGCGAGTTCTTTCAGGTATTTAAATATATAATCCTCAATCTCGTCTTTGTAGTCTTTTTCAGCTTTTTCCAGCTGGGTTAAGACGGGTTCGTCATCTGTAAGACTTTTTAACAGGTTTAATATCGGTTTTCGGTCGCATAAGAGATCGTCTGAAAGTTTTACAAAAGGCATACCTGATCTTTTAAGCGCCTCAAGCAGCGGCTTTAGCTGTGATGATGTGCGGTAGAGGATTGCAAAATCTGAAAAAGAATAATCTGTTTTTTCTCCGCTTGTCCGGTCGCTGTCAATTGAAAAAAAGCTGTGACCGCCGATTAAATTTTCAATTGTGCTTACTATAAATTCAGCTTCAGCTTCATCAGTAGGTGCTGTATGAATCGTTATTTTTTCATGCGGTCTGTCATATTTTGACACAATATTATAAGTTTCAATCATTTGATTTGACGCATTAACAATGCTTTCAGTTGAACGGTAGTTATTTTTAAGATTAATAATCTCAACATCCGGGTAGTCTTGTTGGAAATTATTGAAGAATTTGGAACTGCCGCCTCTAAAGCCGTAGATTGCCTGGTTCGGGTCGCCGATTGCGCAGATATTCCCGTTATCCGGTGAAAGATGCTTTATCAGTTTATACTGGTTTTCGTCAATATCCTGATATTCATCGACTGAAAGGTATTTAAACCGTTCCCGATATGTTTGTGCAATTTCCGGGTAATCCTCAAAAAGTTTTACGGTAAGGGTAATCAAATCATCAAACACAAGCATATCTTTTGTTATTTCTTCTTCTTTATAAAGAGTTTTTTCCTGCTCGCTGATTACTTTAAAGTCTTCACTTAGACCGGCTTTTTCATAGTTTTCCTTCAATATAGAAAGACAGAGTGAGTGGAATGTATGGATATTTATGTGTTCAGCATTATCAGGAAGCAGTTTGTGAAGTCTTTCTCGCATTTCGCCTGCTGCACGACGGGTGAATGTTATTGCAAGAAATTTTTCTGCCGGCACTCCGGTTTCTTTTATTAAATATGCAATACGTCTGGTTAATACGGTGGTTTTTCCTGAACCTGGTCCTGCTATAATTAGAAGCCTGTTATGTGTATTTTCTACTGCGGCTTTCTGAAATTTATCAAGATCTGATTTTTTTTGAGATTCATTTTTGTTTGCCTGAAACGCAGGCTGGTTTTCAGTTTTCGGGGCGGTAAAATATGCTTCCGGAAGTTTTGCTGCTGCGGGCTTTGGCAGACTTTTTGGAATATCTATATCAAGCTTAAGATTTATAAAATTTTTTTTTACGAGTTCGCTGTCTTCAAAAAGTCTTATAACCCCGTATTCTCCATCATAACCCGCATGTTTTATAACTTTTCCGGCTCGCAGCCTTGAGATACCTTCGCCGAGAAGCGGTGAGTCTTTTGAAATATCTTCAACCGGCACTTCTCTTAGAATAGAAAATTCAGAGCCGTATTTACGGATTAGTCTTTCATACTCATTTGTGACTGATTTACTTGCCGGACCTACCTGCATTATTTCTGAAATTATTTCAGGAAGAGGCACAAGGCTGAAAACTTTACCTGCTGTTTCAGGTTTATAGGTGTTATTGAAATTTCTGTCGGCAAGTTCGCAAACTCTGTTTAAAACACCTATTGTCATAGGTTTCCCGCAGACAGGGCAGATGCCGTTGAGTTTTTTTGTTTCCTCAGGGCTAAGGCAGACATTACATTTTCTATGTCCGTCTTCGTGGTATTTACCCTCTTCAGGGAAAAATTCGACTGTTCCGACATAACCGTTACCGGTCTTTAATGCGTTCATAATACTGTAGTAATCCGGTGATGTATCAAATACGGTAGCTTCTCTTGCCAGTTTTGACGGTGAATGGGCATCTGAATTAGATACAAGTCTGAATTTGTCAAGTTTAGAAACACGCCAGTTCATCTCAGGATCTGAGGAAAGCCCTGTTTCAACCGCAAATATATGGTCTGATAAATCTCCGTAACACTCTTCTATTGAATCAAAGCCGGATTTTGAACCTAGTACGGAAAACCATGGGGTCCAGATGTGAGCGGGAATAATATAGGAACCTTCACCTGCTTCCAGTGTCGTTTCCAGTAGATCTCTGGAATCAAGCCCCAGGATAGGACGCCCGTCGGAATTTATATTCCCTATTGCACCGAGTTTATCGCGGAAGTTGCCTGCTGCTTTCATATCTGGAACAAAGACCACATGGTGAACTTTTCTTGTTTTATCACCTTTCTTGTATATTGTCGATATTTCTACAGATAAAAGAAACCTTACAGGTGCAGAGGTTTTAAAAATTTGTTTTTCTATCTCGGGTTTAAGCCTGAATGCTCCGTTTCCGTCTTCAACAAGCTTTTCTTTAATCTCATTAAACCATGCAGGATGTGTGAAATCTCCTGTAGAAATTACGCCAAGCCCTTTTTTCTGAGCCCATATAGCGAGCTGCTCAAGGTTACAGTCTTTGCTTGTAGCGCGTGAATATTTTGAATGTATGTGTAAGTCAGCATAGAAAAACATTTTATTTCCCCCGATAAATTTTTCTTTATTATACCTTAAAATTTAAACTTTGTCGAAAAATTTAGCCGGGAGCGTACAGGCGCGGTATTATCTGAATAAATCTGTCCGGCGCCTATGTCAAAGTTCATTCTGTCGTCTTTGAATGGTTTTATACTGAATATGAGTTCGTTTTTTCTGTTTTTATCAAGAAAGCTGGTTGAATATATATTTTGTAATGTCAGATGGCTGTTCAATTTATATTCAGGTGTGAATGAAAAAACTCCGTTCATAGGTTTGTTTAATGAAGTGAAACCTTTATTTTTATATGATGTATCAAATGAAAATTTATTTTTCTGATATTTTGTAAATAATGTACCTGATTGCGAGTATTTATCAGGAGAAAATGAGTAGTCTGATTTTGTGCCGATTGTAAAATTCCCGAATTTTTTTTCACTGGAAAATGAAGTTGAATGTGAAGCATAAGGGTTGTTATTCATTTTTGAATAAATGTTCTGCGGAGTTATTTGTTTATCCAGATATATTTCTTCTTCTGCAAAAACAGCCGGACACAGGATTAATAAAAATAACAAAAACAGTTTCTTCATACGATTATTATAAAAATAACCTTTAAAGATGTCAAAAATAACCTTAATGTTTTTCTATATAATTTTTAAGTACAACAGCATGATTAATTTCAGGATTTTTTGCACCATAGAGTAATGTTACATTTTTATGTTTTAGAAACTCTTTAACCTGCTTTATATCATCAGTTTTGCTTTTAAGTTCATCTTTGTATTTTTCGGAAAATTCTTTAAACTTTTCCGGCTTGTGTCCGAACCATTCTCTCAATTCAGTGCTTGGGGCAATATCTTTGAGCCAGTAATCAAGGTGTGCTTCATCTTTTGAAATCCCTCTAGGCCACAGCCGGTCTACCAGTACCCTTGTTCCGTCTGAAGATGCCGGTGCTTCATAAATTCTTTTGATTTGTAATTTGTTCATATTATTTCCTTATAAACTTAATCTAAGACCAAGCTGCAATGCAACACCATTTCTGCCGCCATTTCTTATCATTGTTTCAAAAAATCCTGTAACCCTGTCACCCCATCTTTTTTGAACACCTATACCATATTGGACGTAAGGTTTTACAGAAAGGTTAGGAAGGTAAACATCATCTGCCTGAAATTTAGCATGGTCTATTACATTCCATATCATTGATACGCTTATGTAAGGCTGTAAATAGTTTTTAAAATTACCGATAAATTTTATCTGCGGTTCAATATGGATTGCATGAAGCGGATCTGAATTCATATGAAGATTAGAGGCGGTTGTGTAATTAAAAGTATTTACGAATGTGTAAGACATTAACAGGCTAGGCTGTATAATCAGTTTTCTCTCAAGCGTTTCAAAGTTGTATCCTGTTTTCTCTGCAATACCGGTGTTCAGCATTGTAAAATCATCTCTGCCGGAATTAGTGGATGCTTCTGCAACATTTGCTCCAACGTTTGCTGTCCAGGCGGAAAAGAAATTTCCTTTATAAAAGACTGCATCTGCACCTATTAAACCGCCGTTATTGTAAATGCTGTTACCTTCAAAAGCCTGGTGCGAGCCATTATAAGAAGCATAGGCTCCGTACAGGGTATACCAGCCTTTGCTTAATTTTGTAAGACCGCTTTCAACACCAAATAAACTTCCGTAACTTACGTTTGACACATCCGGTCCGCGTTTTAACGGAACTTTTTCAAATGTTGTGTAAGGTTTGAACCAGAACCCTTTTCTTTCCTCAGGCATTGTAAATGGTGAGAATGCAAACTGCCTTCCTGCTGTTGCTGTCCGGTTTTCAAGAATATAGCCCTTTCTGGCATCCGGCGGTGCTATCATTACCATATCAAGATTTGAAAAAACATTTTTGTAAGTTTCTATTTGGGTTAAGTATCCTGCAAGCTGTGCTGCACTGCCGGGGTCATTACTGCTGAGTTAAAACTGCCGCGGGAAAATTCAAAATTCCCGTCTGATGCGTCGTATCTTGAATTATAATCATATATAGGAGTATGAATAGTTGTCGGAGTATAACTTACATAATCCTTTAAAACAGAATCTGCAAAAGGTATAGAAATATAATCTCCTTTAGGTGTTCCTTCAATTGCAAGATTTTTTACAAACATATTTCCGCTGCCGTTTATTGAGGCTGCATTAATTCTGTCCATTGTATTGTTGTTAAAATTTACATCAGCATAAATATTTGAGGTGCCGGAGAGATTTAAATTCCCAAAATTAATATTGTTTATTTCCTTGTTTTGCATGTTAAAATTTACATTGTTATTTAGGGTTGTATTTTGTGCTTTGAAATAACTGCTGTTTGCAAGAAGATTAACAGTACCTTCGTTGAAATTAAAATCTCCGCTGAATTCTTCGTTGTTACCTCCAAGATTCAATGTACCGCTTCCGTTTTTGTTGAGTTTGCCCTTACCGCTTATTCCGCTGAGAATATTTGTTGTGCCTTCACCGTTAAATTCTACCGTACCTGTTTCAGTATTGTGTATATCGTTGGTATCTCCTGTACGGTCATAATTGCCTTTCATTGTTGTATTTTCAACTATCAAAGTTCCTTTGTTAAAGATTCCTCCACCTTCTCCGTATTGAGCATTTGTTGATACTGTGTTGTTTTCAATAAGTGAATTTTTAATTGTAGCTGTTCCGCCGCTTTCGTTGTATAAGGCACCTCCATCGCCATAGAAAGCAGTTTCAATATGGTTGTTGCTCATTACAGTGTTGTTTATTGTAAGATTTCCGTTATTATAGACAGCACCGCCTACTCCTATAGAACCCTCTTTTCCTATACAGTAGTTGTTTGTTAGTTTACTATCATTTATTGTCATAGTTCCTACATTATACAGAGCTCCTCCATATATGTAGGTATTTTTTTCACCTTCTGCGTAGTTATTTTCAAAGTTTGTGTTGTTAATTGTAATAATTCCGTTGTTGTATAATGCACCTCCAAGCGGGATAACACTTCCTTCTACATGGTTGTTGCGAAAGATAGAATTATCTATCGTCATCATTGCATTCTCTCCAGGTTGATAACCGTTTGCCACAGCACCGCCATAAGAGGAAGCTCCGTTTGTATAATTGCTTTCAAACAATGCCCTGTTTATATTAATTGTTCCGCCATTGAGATTGTAAACCGCACCTGCAACACCAAAATTAACCCTATCGGTATCTACAAAGTTTCCGATAAAGGCTGATTCTTCAATATTAGTAACGCCGCCGCTATTAAAGATTGCTCCTGCAAATTTTGAACCCTGATAAGTTTGCCCCTGGCAGTTTCGTATCCCTACCTGATGAAAATTGCTGTCCTGATTTAGTACAAAACCGCCAAACTGGTCATCACCGTTAATATAGTAATTATGACCTTCAAAGTTTATGTCAAGGTTGATAAAATGGTTACCTATAGTTGAGTTTGATTCCAAATCATCTGTAAACTCAATAGTATCACCACTTCTCGGTGTAGATGTGATTAATTCATCAAATGTTCCCACCTGAATATCATTTGCATTGCCTGGTAATGTTACAAATGACAAACATAAAATGAGTATCAGTTTTTTATAACTTTGCATAAGATTATATTATTTTTTATAATCTTATGCTTCCATTAATCTGCTGTATATTATTTTTTAGTTAAGTGAATTAAGCACATCATCTACATGCCCTTTTACTTTTACCTTGCGCCATTCTTTGGCGATAGAGCCTTTTTCATCAAGGATGAAAGTTGAACGGATTATGCCCATATATTTTCTGCCGTACATAGATTTTTCACCCCAGGCTCCGAAAGCTTCCGAGAGTTTATGTTCAGGGTCTGATAGAAGAATAAAGTTTAACCCTTGTTTTTCCTGAAAGCCTTTATGGCTCTTTATGCTGTCAGGACTTACTCCGATTACTTTTGCATGCGGTGTAAGTCTGTTCATATTATCTCTAAAGTCGCATGCTTCCTGTGTGCAGCCTGAGGTATTATCTTTCGGATAGAAGTAAAGTATAACTTTTTCTCCTGCAAAATCTGCAAGGGTGTATTCTTGCTCATTACCATCCTTGTCAATTCCTGATAGTTTTAAGTTTAAATAATCCATATATCTCTCCTTTATTTTCTGTATTGAGTACATAATAATATTCAAGTAAAATTTTTACAAGGAGAAATTTTAAAATGTCAGAAAAGAATTTGTTAATTGATAAAGAAAAATGTATTCATTGCGGTTTATGTATAGAAGATTGTATTGCAGGCGCTCTTGAGTTTGGGGATGATAATGTTCCGAAATTTGCGCAGGGGGGAGAAGACAGATGTATAAAGTGTCAGCACTGTCTTGCAATCTGCCCTATGGGTGCGGTTTCTATATTGAACAAAGAGCCTGAAAATTCCGACAAAATCAATGAGCATAATCCGGATGAAATTTTAAATCTTATAAAGTCCAGAAGAAGTATTCGCCGCTATAAATCCGAAAATCTTCCGCCGGAAACTCTGGAAAAATTAAAAAATATGCTTAACTGGGTACCTACCGGCTGTAATTTTCATAAAATGCACTTTGCATTTGTGGAAGATGCCGGTGTTATGGATAAAATAAGAAAACATGTTAATGAAAAGCTTGTAAAAATTTTGACAACGACACCTGTAGATAAACTTGCAGGAAAGTTTTCGCGCTACAAGGACGCGCTTGTTAACGGTGAGGACGTAATTTTCAGAGGTGCACCTAATATGGTTGTTGTTTCTACTCCGCTTAACGCGCCTTGTGTGAATGTTGATCCCGTTATTGCACTTAGTTATTTTGAGCTTTATGCGCAGAGCTTAGGCGTTGGAACATGCTGGTGCGGGTTTGCACAGGTGTGCATGCAGCTTTTTCCGGAATTGGCAGAGCAAATGAGAGTTCCTGACGGTTACAAAGTATCTTATGTAATGCTTTTTGGTCCTTCTGATGTAAAATATTCCAGAACGACACAGCCTGAAAGCTTTGAATTTACTACGGTGGACAGGTTTGACCCTAAGAAAGTCTGCTTGTTTGATAAAATTAAAAGATATTTTTGGAATTCAGTACGTTAAGGTCAAGCGGTACTGGTACAAGGTATTTGTAAAACTCATATTCCGGGAAGTATTCAGGCAGTGCTTCCCAGTATCTTAGAATACTTATGCCATTGTTTTCTAGTTTTGCGGCAAAGGTTTCATCATATGTTAAATATGGATAAACAAACGGAACGTCTTCTTTTGCAAGCTTTATATCAAGTTTATTTGTGCTGTGAAGCGCTGTGTGCAGTTGCTTAAATATTTCCAGCCGTCTTTGCTTTTCCTGTTCTTTGTCAATTTCTTCAAATAATTGTTCACTGCATCGGGATATAAGTTTTACAGGTTCATGTTCAAGACGCAGCTCGTTTTTACAAAACTCTTTGAATGTTTTATCCCGGCATGTTTCATAATAGTATTCATCCTGAGGGAAGTTTTCACTTGAAAGCTGTGAGATGTAAAGAAAAGCTCCGTCTTTAACATTGAAAAATTTTCTCAGCGAATTAAATGAGGCAAGTCCGCAATCCGGCATGAAATAGTTGTGTGCATTATCTACTATTAAATTTTTATACAGGCGCATTAATTTATGTACGTTCTTTGAACTGATACCGAAATAGTTTGGATAAAGTATATAGTCATTTTCTGCAAACTCTCTTGCCGGCAAAAAGTTGTTGTCTATGTGATAAAACTTTATGGCGCAGTTTTCTTTTCTTGCTGCCTGCCAGACTGCCGGACAGATGTAGTAAGGCATATGGATTTCTTTTATCCCGAAACACCTGATAATATATCTAAGGCAGTTCCTTGCCAGATTTAATTTTATAAGGTTTCTGTGTTCCATGATTTTATTTTACACTCAAATAGTTCATGATAACATTGAAATCAGGGAGATATTTTATGAAAGAAGTAATTCAATACCATACACGAGGTACATGCTGCAAAGTAATGCAGATTGTAATAGAAGATAATAAGATTTGTGAAGTACAATTTTTGGGAGGATGTCCCGGAAACCTGCTTGGAATTGCAAATTTAGTAAAAAATATGGAAATTGACCATATAATAGAACGCTTTCAGGGTATCCAATGCGGCGATAAGCCGACCAGCTGCCCGGACCAGCTGGCTAAATGCCTTATTGAATATAAATCCCGAAAAGCTTTGGTACAAAAGGGTTTATAGGTATATTAAGAATTGTTAAAAACGGCTATTGACAAGTTTTAATTTAGTGGTTAAATGAGTTAGTACTAATTATTAAATGTATTGTTTACACTTTTTAAAATATATGTTTATTTTGGGAAGTGTAGGTGATGGAAATGATTAATATAGAAAATAATAACTCTCGTATAATATACCATGACTTGTATTCAGGGATTGGAAAAAGACGAAACGATAATATAGAAAACTTTACGGCTAGAATGCCTAGAGTTAATTACCAAAAATTATACAGCAGCATAGAAAAACCTATTGCTAAAGAAACTGCAAACATATGGCATCAATATCCATTAAAAATGCTTGTTTATAGTAACGATGTCGGCGAATCTGTAAGACCTGTTATTGGTAATACATTAGCACGATTGTCCTGGATTCCGGCTATATCGTATACTTTGTTGGCTGTAAACAGCGGCAACAAAAGAAAAAATCTTGGAAAAGAACTGGCTTTTCAAGGAATTGCCAGCTTTTTAATGCCGTTTTTAATGTTAAAGTCTACAAGAGCACTTACTTCTAAGGCTATTGATAAGGTTCCGGCAGCATTTAAAAATTCTGTCAAATCTAAAATTGCACAGCTTCCTGGGGTTGATCATTTGATTGGTCGGTTCAAAAAGAATAATGCAAGCGGATATAAGAACGTTGCAATGTCAGCAGCAAGCATCGGGGCTCTTCTTGTTGGAGTAAAGCCTATTGATAATGCTGTTAGAAAGATGCTTGATAAGCATTTTGCCTAAATATATCGTTCAATATATTTATTAATATCAAACTTGGATTTTGCACCGTTGCATGTCATTCTGCGAATCTTGCCGGTAACCGGATAATCGGCAAAAGGTCTGTCATGCAAACCGCCGATTGACCATAATATGCCGGTATAGCCGTTGGAAGAAGGTGCATCAAAGGCATATTTGTCATTCAGATAAATTGCATATTCAAGCGCTTTTTGGGGAGATGGTGTCCATTCAAAGATTTTTTTTGCCCAGTACATGCGCATGTAACCATGAATTTTTCCTTCTGCTTTTAACTGGTTTTGCGAAGCGTTCCATAATTCATCGCAGGTTTCAGCTTCTTCTAATTCTTCAGGAGTGTAAATATGTGTCCTGATGTCTTTAGAGTGGGTTTTAAGTGTTTCTTTTGCCCAGTTTGGTATACAATCAAATGACTTAAAATTTTTGCAGTATAAGCAAAAGTTGTCAGACAGCGACTGTCTGATTACCAGTTCTTCAAAAAAGACTTCTTTGTTGATGTCTGGTGCCGCAGATTTTAATACTTCCAGAAAAACTCTCTGTCCTGAGATAAATCCCCGGTTAAGATATTTTGACAGACCGGAAGTTACATCATGTACGGGATTGTTTTTAAATTCTGCATATTGAGGCAAATGTTCTTCTATAAAATTTTTCAAAGTTCTTTCAGCTTCATTTTCAAAATGGTTAAGCGGAGGATATTCTGTTATAAACTCTGCAATATTATTATAGATTTTTCGTCGTAAAGTTGCTGCATTATATTCCTGTTTATCAGAAATAAATCTTACAGGGCAAATATTATGATTGTCAATTTCTGTTATCTGAAATTTATTTTCAGGAAGCTTTATGTCCTCAAGAGGGTTAAAATCTTTGATTAAATGTCCTGTTTTTTCATTGTTTAGAAACTCAAAAAGTTCATTTGATTTTGTTAAAATATGGTAATTTATGTTCAAATTTTCTACGGTCTTTTTTACAAATTCCATTTGGGTTTCAAAAAAAATTTGTTTTTGTTTTAATTCAAACTGCGGGATGAAAAAAATAATTTCAAAATTTTTGTCTTTATTAAAACAGTAATTAAATGCAAAGTTATCTTCTGCCCTGAAAGCTCTTGTGATAAGATAGATTGTTTTACCGGAAGTTTTTTTAAGATGATTTGTATTATAGAGCCTTGCGGGATTAACGATATTTTCTTTTGCAATATTTCGGGGTAAGAATTTAAGAATTTTGTTCATGCAAATATTTTTTATGAATTGTGGTATAATTACAATATTAAAAAGAGGAGTTTAATATGGATAATATTATTTTTAAAAGACGTTCAATAAGAAGATTTGAAACCAGACCTGTAGAGCCTGAAAAAGTTGAGAGAATTTTAAAAGCCGGTATGCAGGCACCTTCTGCACATAATCTTCAGCCATGGGAGTTTCTTGTTATAACAGAGCAGGAAAAACGTGATGCTGTTTCAAAAATGAGCCCTTGGGCGGGTATGGTTGCTAAGGCTCCTGTAACTATTATTGTTATTGGTCATCAGGAAAACAAAGATATGGAGAAATATCTTCCTCAGGATTTGGGTGCCTGCACAGAGAACATTCTGCTTCAAATAGCAGCAGAAGAGCTTGGCGGATGCTGGATGGGATTTTATCCTGATGAGGACAGAGTAAACAGCGTGAGAAAATATTTCAATCTGCCTGAGGACAGAATTCCGTTTTCTGTTATAGCACTCGGATACAGCCCTGACGAAAATCGTTTTGTGGACAGAAGCGATATGTCCAGAGTACATTATAACAGGTGGTAGGAAGTTTTTTCTAAAAACGAATTTCCTCGTTTATTTCATCTTCTTTTTTCAGAGGTATACGCTGGAGTTTAGAGATAGGTGAAATATCCGGATCAGGATTGTTGTTTCTGTACTTAAACCATAAGTACATATCCAGAAGAAGAAATATTGTGTTCAAAATATATAGTATAAACACATAGTCCATACTGTAGAAAATTTTATGCAGAATTCCGCATACATATCCGAGTAAGATTAACAGTGAAAAGTAAATGCTTTTCCCATGAACACATTTTGCCTTATATGTTTTGTAAGCTGCAACAGGCCAGCTTATGCCGAAACATACCATCATTCCTGCTTCAAATATACTCATAAATAACTCCTTTACATTTTTTTATCTAAATGCTTGCTGCCGGGATTTTTCTTCTCAAAACCAAGCCCGCGCATAATAGGATGAAGTATCAGGTTGCTTATTTCCGATGCTATGAGAGCCAGCCCGATAACCGTCCCGGCTAGATAACTCAGCTCAACAGCCCCTTTAGCTTCTTTGTATTTGTTTGGATGTTCCAGGGTTAAGAGATTTTCCTTCAATGTTGTTTTTGCATCCGGCGTTTCTTTTAATGTTTCTGAAATTGTTTTCATAAGCTTATGTCCTGCTCTTTCCTTTTTAGGCATAGATGCTAGCTTGAGGTAATTCAGATATTCATCGGCATTTTTGAAGTCCGGAATGCACTTTTCTTTTTTTAGAATTTTTTGTGAAATTTTAAAACCGTATTTTTTGAATACAAGAGGAATCATTGTAAGATAAATACCAAGGCACAAAAGCTGATAAAGCCCTTCCTTAGTCGCTGCATACTTTCTTGTATCTTTGTCTACGTTTGTGTCCATCATGATAAATGCAGGCCGTCCGGTTGCTTTAAATACGGATTCTATAGTTACACAGGCTTTAGTATTCTGCGCGAGGTTTACAAATGACGGATTTGTAAGGATGTTTGCTACTTTATCTATCATATCAGCCTCCAATCCTCATTCCTGAATTTACAAAAACAGGACGTGTCAATGGAGTGTAGTTGTTTTTGTAAATCCTTTTTGTTCCGCCAAAGTTCGGCTGGATTTCGTCTTTAACAGGGTTGGGCTTGTTTTGTTTTGAACTGCCGGTAACAATATCCATCAGGGGTTTTGTAATTTTGTTGCATATAAAAGGTATTACAAATAATGCAGTCAGGCTTACGGTTATAAGTGAGAGAGTTTTTTTTACATCATTTTCTTTTCCTGTAATTTTTGCTTTTTTGCAAAACGGTTTTACGAGTTTTTCTACACCCTTGTGCGTAACAATATAAGCTCCGAACGCTACTATACCTGTTAAGGCTTCTCTAAAGGCTGTGTACTGTCTTGATTTTTTCTCCTGCTTTTTGTCCATCATAGTAAATGTCGGACGCAGTATGCCTTTTGAAGCAGCAATTGTAAGCACGCCGTACAGGGCGTCATTATTTTCGCCAAGTTTGCTGCATAGATTTTTGTACATTCGGGTAAATTTTTGGTTCATCTTTTCTTAATAAGTGTATTTACTACATTTAATCTCCATTTTTATTATAAACCTGATTTATCAAATGTAAAATACGAATAATTTATAATTCTTATAAGTTTTATCTTATGATAATATTGTTTTTTAATAAGTTTTTTATATAATATTTATATGAACACAAATCAGTTAAAATATGTTGTAACTGTAGCTGATGAGATGAGTTTTTCCAGAGCCGCACAGAAGTTGTACATCTCCCAGCCGTCTTTGAGCCAGAGCATACAGCTTTTGGAGAAAGAGCTTGGGGTTTTGATATTTTCGCGTAAACCTTTAAAGCTTACATATGCCGGAGAAATTTTTATTGACTGGGCAAAGAAAGTTCTCTCATCCGGAACTCAGATAAAACAAAGAATAGCAGATGTTTCACAGCAGAAAGAAGCGAAGCTTGTTGTAGGAATGTCGCCTTACCGTTCTACATATATTCTTCCTCCTGTAATAATGAAGTTTAAGGAAGAATTTCCGAATTGCAAAATTGTTCTTGAAGAACATCCTTCCAATATATTACAGTCATTAATGGATGATGAAAAAATTGATTTGCTGATAGATATTCCAAACCCTGACACATATACGTATGCAAGTTTTCCGGTTGCAAAAGAAAAAATTCTTGCCGCTGTTCCCGCAGAATGGAATATTGAATTTGAACAGGGTGATGAATATCCGGTTATTTCTCTTTCTTCATTAAAAGACAAGCCTTTTATTCTCTTAACAAAAAGACAACAGATAGGGAAAATTGCCAGAAATCTCTGTATGCAATGCGGTTTTGAGCCTCAAACAACTCTTGAATGCCATAATATTGAAACGGCTTTCGCTATGATAACGACAGGACTTGGTGCATCTTTTATTCCTGAACTTTTTGTAAAGCATTATATGAAAAGTAATGAAGTAAAATGTTTTATGATTAAGGATTACTTTCCGGAAAGAGAAATAGCAGTTGTTTACAGTAAAGAAAAATATCTTACTCTAGCTGCTTCAAGGTTTGTAGAGCTTCTGAAAGATTTTATTAAAAACAGCCGGCATATATAATGACAAATTTTCTTGTCAGAGTTATGATTGTTCAGTGAGGGAGAATGTTATGGAAAATCCGAATGAAATAAAAAAAGAGAATATAAATAAAATTAAAAATAAGATAGTTGTTCTTTCAGGTAAAGGCGGAGTCGGCAAAAGTACTGTTGCTGTAAATCTGGCGGCAGAACTTGCTAAAAAGGGTTATAAAGTAGGACTGCTTGACGTTGATGTTCATGGACCCAGCGTTCCGACATTACTTGGGCTTGAACTGGGGCAGCCGACATCTGATGGAAAATATATTTATCCGGTGAGCTATAATGATAACTTAAAAGTTATTTCAGTAGGATTTATGATTGAAGATCTTAATGCTCCTATTATCTGGCGCGGTGCAATGAAAGTTAACTTTATAAATCAAATGCTTTCTGATGTTATGTGGGGTGAAATTGATTATTTTATCGTTGATTGTCCGCCCGGAACAGGTGATGAACCTTTGTCTGTAATTCAGGCACTTGGTGAAGATGTAAAGGCTGTTGTTGTTACCACACCGCAAAAACTCGCTACTGTGGATGTGAGAAAGTCTATTAATTTCTGCAAAAAATTAAATCTTAAGATTCTCGGCGTGATTGAAAATATGAGCGGATTTGTTTGCCCGGATTGCGGCAAGACTGTAGAAATATTCAAGTCCGGCGGAGGCAGGCAGATGGCAGAGGAAATGAATGTAAAATATCTTGGAAAAATCCCGCTGGAAGTTTCTGTTGTGAATGCTGATGATAACGGAACTCCATTTGTAGAAGCTTTCCCTGCGTCTGAAACTGCAAAAGCAATGAGTAAAATTGTTGATGAGATATTATAATTTATTAATATAATAGACAACATTATCAGCCCATTTATCACCGACAGACTTATCGCAGTATTTGCCTGAAAGTCCCAGCTCTTCTATTGTCTGAATATTATTCTTTGTGTGCTTCTGGATAATCTTTGCCATGGCTTCAATGCAGTCATCAACATTTTGAAATTTTAATGTGCCCTTTTTACCTACAAGCCCTCCGATGTTGTTGCGTTTTCTTGCTGCATATGATGTTCCGCGTCCGGATTCCAGCATTGAAATTGCTACCAGAACACTAGGATTTACCCCATGCCGTTCTGCACTATCTATAAAGCTTTTTCCTTTGCCGAAAAGCGGGTTTTTAGTTTTGTCACCTTTTTTCTTCTCAAGAAGTTTTGATATTAAATAATCAAGTTCTTCAGGACTTCCGTCATATTTTGCCGTTAGACTTGGAGAGTTTCTGGTGAATTTATTTCGCGGTTTTATATTTGCGCTGCTGAAAGGTAAAGGTTCGGGCGACCCGTTTAGTTTATATCTTTTTAAGCCGTTTCCAAGTATTACTCCTGATTTATTTATCGAAGCAGAATTAATTCTTGCTGCAATCTCTGCAGTATGCGGGCTTTGGGTTAAAGCTTCTGCTACAATCATTACCCCTGGCAGGAGTTTTTTTAGCGCAATTTCTTTTGAAAAAGTAAGTTCAGATGCTAGTACTTTTACTGCACGCTGTGGAATTTTTCTGGCAATAATCATATTCCGTTTCATACGATACGGATTTGCATAATTGATTTTGGGTAAACGCATATATTTATAGTCCTTATATTTACATATACAATTTTGTATAAAGAAAAAATTTTTTCAAGTGCTTATAAAAATAAAATTGTACCATATACAACTATTGACAAAATTATACTCTTAGATTTATATTATTTATATGATAAAAATATTTGCTGTAAAATCATCAAATTCATCCTCCTCCTGCGGGCACCGAAAAGGGACTTGCATGAATTTTGGCGTATAAATTTTGATTTACAGCAGAATTTAAAAAAGATTTTTAAAGTCCCTTCGTTTTGGAGGGACTTTTTAGTGTGCAGATAATAATTTTAAGGAAAATAAATGAACTTAGCAGTTACAAATTACCATAGAGAACAACAAAAAAGAAAGTATACACCGGCATTTAAAGGTCCTCTGGACGGAGCTCTCACAGGTACGCTCAGACTTCTTGATACAAATGAAATGGCAAATGCTGTTTTGATAGATTTGGGGGCAATGGTAGCGCCAAGAACTTATATTGATACGAAAAAACGAAATAAAGATGCTGGTTTTGAAACTTTTTTCCGGGAAATCAGCGGTACATTTATTAATTGCCTTTCTGCCGGTCTGATTGCCGCCGGAATTTCTGCAGTAACAGCAAAGAGGCTTCAGCCTGAAGTTGCAATAAATCATAAAAGCTGGTTCAGTGATGATTCAATAAGTTTATTAAAAAAAGCCTGGGATAGCAGCGGAGGAAAAGTAGAAGATTATATTGCGCTTATTCTGGATAATATGTCTGCCAGAGATGGGAAAAAAGTTGCGGCATTTAAAGATATTGATTGGAAAAATGTTGAATGGGCAGATGAAAAAAGCTGGAAAAATTTCTGGTGGAATAATACTAATTATGCTAAAACAGCTGAAACATTGAAAAGCAGAGATGGAATTATAAAAACGTTTGCGGCAGTTATAAAAGATAAAAACCTTGATGCCGGTGATAAAAAATATATATTTAAAATTATGGAGGCAAGGATTACTAATGCCCTTGGCGCTAACAGGAGTGTTGATGTTAATATAGGCGGGAACAAATTGAACTCAGCTCTTTCCCATATTTTGAGAGATACATATGATATGGGAAAAGATGTGTTCACAAATAAAAGTATTAATATAGATGCTGCAATTGCAAAAATTAAGCGGGTTAATAAAATCAAAATTTTCGGGGCGCTTTCTCTTGCTTCAATACTTGGGCTTACTAATCAATATATAAACAGGAAATTAACCGAGAAACGTACAGGTAAAAAAGGTTTTGTCGGCGATGTCGATTACCAGGAGCGTAAAAAGCCGATACAAAACCAGGATAAAAAAGGGCTTTTATTAAAAAAAATTCTCGCATCTGCCGGTATGGTAGCTATGACTATTGGTGTTATGAGGGTAAAAAGTCCTAAAGATTTCATCCGCAAGCTCCAGTTTACCGGACCTGTTTCAAGCGGAAACGCTATTAAGACTGTATACGCTTCAACAATTGTTGGAAGGTTTCTTGCTGCAGACAGCAATACAGAGCTGAGAGAATCCGTTACAAGGGATTACTTCGGATTTTTAAATTGGCTTGTCCTCGGCGGGTTTGCTGCTAAAGGTACAGCAAATCTTCTGGATAAAAAACAGGAAAATCTTTTTAATATTAATAAAGAAGGAAAAGGCATTAAGCACTGGCTAAACGATATTACCCTCAAAACTCATGCTGAAATTGCGGCAAAAGGGAAGGATTTTGCCAGAAAAAACATCTGGAAGCTTAACACTGCTCATATTGCAGGTTTGGCATATTCAGCACTTGCTCTGGGTGTGCTTCTGCCTGTTATTAATATTTATATGACAAACAAAAAAGCCAAAAACAAACCGCATTTAACAGCTTGATAAGGTATAGATAATTTGTTATAATAAAACAGGACACAACCCGGGTAAACGAAAATCCTAACAGGTAAAACAAATAAGAAAAAATATTTGTTTTCGAGGCGATAGCGGTGCCTGAGGGACTGCACTACTCAGGTTTGCTAACTAAATTCCGAATTTTGCTAGATGGCGAGAGCGTGCCCGAAAAAAGTTTTATATTTAATCAAAAAAAAGAAGAAAGAACAGATACAACTAAAAAGGAGATTGAATTATGGAAAACGCAGTGATGACAAGGTTCTTCGGGGGGGGGGCAAGGTAATTTAAGCTCCATAACCGGTATTGGCGCAGGCTCAGGACCATTTCGCGCCGCCGAAAGAAGAACCATTAAACAAGGCTTTACGTTAGCCGAGGTACTTATAACTCTGGGTATAATAGGTGTGGTAGCTGCTATGACTTTACCTGCAGTAATTACTAACACCCGAAAATCAGAAGCCACTGCAAGGCTGAAAAAGTTCTATTCTGCCATGCAGCAGGTAATTGCAATGTCAGAGCTTAAATATGGTCCTTGCCTGGAATGGGAATATGAATCAATAGGAGATTACGAAGATCCAGAACAGGCAGGTAAAAACTACGATATATCGAAAGCCTTTGTTGAACAGTATCTTGAGCCGTTTATGAAGCTAAAATCAGAGAAAAAAGAATGGATAACTTCAACACAACAGAAACTTGATGGGTATAGTTTAGTATTTGCCGACGGGTCTACGATGAATGCAAAAGTCGGAAGCTGTGTTGATTTGTCTTTTGATATTAATGGGGACAGGAAGCCTAATAAAAGAGGATATGACCAATTTATATTTGTCATTTGCAAAAGAGATAGCGGTCCTAATAATAAGCAGTGCTTTACCAGCTATTTCCCTGAAAATACAAGAGAAAAAAATTTAGATAACTGCAAATCTAATTCTTATTACTGTTCGTCATTGCTTCAATGGGATAACTGGGAATTTAAAGATGATTATCCCTATAAGCTTTAAGTTAAAAAAAGCTCCCATCAAGGGAGCTTTTTTAATTTTAGTTTAGTAAGTTGCAATTTCCTGTCCATTGGTCATCTTTTGGAGAACTTCAATTGCTTTTTTCAGCTGGACATCGTCTTTGTTTTTAACGTTTTCTTCAGTAAGTTTTACAACAATGTCAGGAGTAATTCCTTTTTTGTTAATATCTGTTCCGTTTGGTGTCAGGTATTTTTGTATTGTAATATTTATACCAGCTTCATATGGAAGTTTGTTTATTTCCTGAACTAAACCTTTACCGAAAGATTGTTCTCCTATAATTACAGCTCTTCTGTTATCTTTCATCGCACCTGAGAAAATTTCGCTTGCAGATGCTGAGCCTTTATTAATCAATACTACGACCGGCTTATTTGTTACATAACCTTTGGTAGCTCTTTGTGTTTCTTTGTAGCCGTCACGGTCAACTGTGCTTACAATAATTCCGCCGTCAAGAAACATATCTGAAATATAGATTGCGTTACTTAAAAGTCCGCCTGGATTTGAACGAAGGTCTATGATAAATCCTTTTTTACCTGCGCTGTTTTCAAGTATGCTTCTGAACTCTCCTGCTGCATTTCTGCTGATGAATGAACTTAATCTGATATATGAAATATCTTCAGGCATTTTTATATTTTCAGGAATTTTTTGTGAGATTGATTTAATTTCAATTTCTGCGCGTGTAATTGAGTATAATTTTGGTTCACAATCTTTTCGTTTAATCAAAAGGTTAACCTGAGTGCCTTCTTTGCCTCTGATTTGGTCAGCGGCTTTGTCAACAGTAATCCCTTTTGTGCTTTTGCCGTCAATTTCCAGGATTTCATCATCCGCTTTTAGACCTGCTTTTTCAGCAGGAGTATCTTCAATCGGAGCAATAACGGTTAATTTCCCGTCTTTTACTGCAATCTGAATACCTATACCTTTTAAAGAGCCTTTTATTGAACTTGTTTCTTCGGCAAATTCTTTTGGATCAAGAAATTTAGTATAAGGGTCATTTAAGCTTGCAATCATTGTATTAATTGCGACATAGGCATCGTCATTTGTAACGATTTGGTTATCGTATTTGTGGCGCCATTTATCCCAATCCTGTGCGTTATTTGTCTGGTCGACAAATTTAGTATTAATTAAACGCCAGACTTGATCATACAAATCGACAGGTGTATATGCCATTACATTGTTACGGATTACACAGCCGAACAGAAAAATAAATACGCCTAAAAATATAACGCTTTTTTTCATAAAGTTTCTCATTCTCTAGTTTTTCCTCCAATTATCCCTAACTCGTAAAAAAAGCTCAAGCCTATTTTATATAGATGTATTTTTTACAAAAAAGTTTCCGTAATTCTTGAGTTTCTTCTCTGAGTAAGAATATCTGGTAATATAATAACACAGTTATAAAATTTTTGGTATTGTATTATAAACTGCTGTCATACTTAGAATTTTTCAAACCAATGCATCGGTCTTTACCATTCCACTCTAAACCGCTGCAATGCAGGTAGTCCATATTGGATTTAAGAATAACCCACGCGGTGCATCCGTATCCGTTAGAACTGCCTGAACAGTTATCTTTAAAGGTATAACTTGTATCGGATTCAAGACCATAAGGTTGAAGACCGTATTTTGTTACATAAAATCTAAAAATATCGTATCCAAACTGGTTTGGATTTTTACTTCCGTTAACATCAACTGTAAAAGTTGCACAAACATTTTTCAATGCCTTTGTTTCCCCGAATACTGCAGTACAGTCAGGGCTTTCTACATTAAAGGCATAATGCGAGCCGTCATTTATGGTAAAAGCTGCATATTTTGTATTTGTTTTGAAATTGTCGTCTGAATCAAGATTTAATTTTTTTGTTGTGACATCAGGCCAGCAGTTCAAGTCTGCTGAACACATTTTGTTAACGTTAAAATAAGGTGACAGGATTTTAACCATATTAGCCGCGCCTACATCGCTATCTTTTGCTGTTAATTCCCAAAAATCAGGAGTTCCGAAATCTGTTGTAGCTCGTGTTATTGCCTGTGTCATTGAACTGTATGCTTTTTTCAGTTTTGCGGTATTTTCGCGTTCTCTGTTTTGCACTAAAAGAGCAGGAATAGTCATAGCTGCTACAATTCCGATAATACCTATTGTTATAAGCACTTCTGCAAGTGTAAAGGCGTTTGTTCTTAGATTAATTTTTTTCATCGTCACCCCATTATTTCATATGCTATATTATAGCATATTTTTAGTAATGACGCAAATATTTACAACTTTTGTGTTATTAATGCGTAAATATCATTAAATACAACAAGCACCATAAGTGCAATTAATATCATAAAACCTGCTGTTCCGATTTTGTCAACAGTTTCTTCATTGAGCGGTCTGCCGCGTAGTTTTTCTATTAAAAGGAAAAGTACGTGACCGCCGTCAAGCGCAGGTATAGGTAGAAAGTTTACTATCGCTAAATCCAGTGAAATTAATGCTGTAAGCAGCAGACCGGAAAACATTCCGCTTGTATCTATTATATCGCCGCCTACTTTTGTAATTGCAACAATCCCATGGAGGTCTTTTAGCGGAATTTTTCCTGTAAATATCTGATACAATCCATAAAGCAGCATTGAGGTCTGTTCCCAAAGGTATTTTGCACTTGTTACGATAATGGCTTTCGGTCCTTTGGTAGGTATGAGAACTTCTTTAATTTCCATTTGCAGTCCCATAATACCTTCTGAATTCGGATATATAGGAGAAAGCTCAATTGTTTTTCCCTCACGAATAACTTTCAGATATATCGGACGGGTATTATCAGATAACGCGTATGCTAAGTCATTTAATGTAAAAGTTCCATCAGAAATTAAGTATTTTTTTTCTGTAAGCTTATCTCTTAAATTTTTCTGGTTATCTGATAGTGAAAGTTGGTTATCTTTATATTTTTCCAGCCCTTTTAATACATTTTGGCTTAATACAACAGGTGCTTCTGTCTTACGGGCAGGTAATTTTATGAGAATATCTTTCGGAATTATTTCATCTTTTGTGAACGCCGGATTTAATTTTTTTAAATTTTCATAATTTTCATTTACAAGCCAGCTGTCAACTTTGCCGTCATTTTTTTTACTCAACTGGGAAGTAGTAATCAAGGCTGAGCTTGTTGTTACCGGAATCCCATTTAATTCAACAATTTTGTCGCCTTTTTCAATACCTGATTGCCAGATTGATTCGGTTTTCGGTGCAACAATATCTTTTACATAAATATCGTATTTTCCAGAAGGCATATGCCCCCATAATGTTGCAGCAAGAACAACTATCACAAATGCGCAAACGACGTTTGCAAATACTCCGGCAGAAACAACAACCAGCCTCTGGTAAATCGGACGGTTCATAAATCTGTCAGGAGAGTCTTTTGGCAAATCCAGTTCTTTGTCGTCATCAGGAAATGCAACATAACCGCCTAATAAAAATGCGTGGACAAGAACTTTTACGTCACCAACCTGCTTTTCCCAAAGAGTCGGACCTATAGGAAGCCCGAAGCCAAATCTTGCTACACGCATTTTAAACATTTTTGCAGCCAGAAAATGACCTGCTTCATGCACAAGGATTAGCACACTCAGTAGTAAAAGCATTATAATAATTGACATTATTCTCCCCTTAAATTAACATTATCTGTCATAATTATATCATAAATATATTTATATGTCCTAGAAATTTTGCCGTAAGGAACGAGAACGGAATTTTTGACAAAAATACATAAGCTGAAAATGCACTTTTTGAATGTAAGTAGCGGAAGCACCTTTGCTAAGATAAACTTTTTTCTATTTCATCAGTAATTATGTTTACACATTTTTCCCAGGAGAATTGAGATGCACGTTTAAGACTTTCTCTGGCGCATTCTTCTTTAAAGTTTTTATCAAAATACATTTTTTCATATGCTTTAATCAGCTCATTGTCGTTTTCCGGATTAATTTGAATACCTGCTGAACCTATTACTTCCGGAAGCGAGGAAACATTTGAGGTTATAACAGGACACCCGCACTGCATTGCCTCCAGCACCGGCATCCCAAATCCCTCGTATATTGAAGGGTAGACAAATATTTCCGCACCGCTGTATAGTGCTGACAAATCTTCATCAGCAACGTAGCCGATTTTGAGAATTTTATTTTTGAACTCTTTCAAGTTTGAAATTTCTTTTTCAAGTTTCGGCTGGAACTGTTTTACCTGTCCGCCGCCGAGTACGAAAACAAAATCTTCTATATTATTCTTTTTTATAAATTCAATAAAATTCTTTACAGCGAAAATAAGATTTTTTCTTGGTTCAAGCGAACAAAGACTAAATATGTACTTTTTATCCTGTGGAATATTATATTTTTCTTTGATGCTTCTGATTTTTTCATCATCTGTTACCTTATAAAAGTTCTCATTTGCACCCAGATAGGCAACAGAGATTTTTTCAGGAGTGAGAGCCGGTGCATATTTTATAAAATCATTCTTTGTGGACTGTGAATTAGAAAAGTAATAATCATCGCTGTTTAATGATTTTAAAAGTCTTCTGAACCATTCGCTTGAGAGGTTTATTTCATTATATAAATCTTCCAGAATTAAAGGTATGACATCATGGAGGAATAAAAATCTTTTGATATTTTTATCTTTTGCAGCTTCCTGCGGTATGATTTCATATGGGGAAAAGTAGACATCAAATTCCTGCAATTTTTTTATAAATGCAGGGCTGTCTTTTCTTGATTTGTCATATATATGAAAGCTTCTGAAAGATATAAATCTTACGGCTTTTTTCAAAAGGTTATCCTTTATCCCGGGAGATTTACGAAACTTAAAGCTCATACCTGCAAGCATACCTATAAGCGGGTTTGTAATATCTTTTACTTCCATGAGTTTGAACTGTTTGAGCATATTATCCTGCGCCATAAGCTCTTTCATATAAAGTATTCTTTTGTAATCGCAGTACAATGTCACTTCAAACTTTGGATGTTTAAGAATTTCTTTCAAAATGTTATAGGTAACAAAATACACTCCGCTTCTTTTTTCATTTTTTTCTGAAAAATAAGATAGCAAAGTTGCGTCATATAATATTTTTATTTTTCCATCTGCCATTTCTGCTCTCTATAAAAGTTCTTTCAGATAATTTGGAAGTGCAAATCTTGCCAAATGGTAATCCTTATTATAAATTTTACATGTTTTTGTAATCTCTTCACAACGTTCTTCATCAATATATGACAAAGGTTCAACTGTTTGCGAGCAGAATGCCCATGCCCAGTATCCGCCTGGATAAGTCGGGATATTTGATGTGTATGTTGAACATATCGGGAATACTTTTTTTAATAAGTTATACATCTTTTTAATTTCTTCTTTGTTAACAACAGGACTTTCTGATTGAGCAGCAACAATTCCGCCTTCTTTAAGTGAATTTTTAACATTTGTATAAAACTCCTCTGTAAACAACCCTTCTCCTGGTCCCATAGGATCTGTACTGTCAATAAGTACTATATCAAATTCATTTTTCTTGTCTTTGATATATTCAATAGCATCCTGAACAAGAATTTCTACTCTTTTGTCATCAAGCCCGCAGGAAATTGTAGGAAGGTATTTTTTGCAGGCATCAATTACCATTCCGTCGATTTCGCAGAGAACTACGCGTTCAACGGTTTTGTGTTTTAAAACTTCTCTCACTGTACCGCCGTCGCCGCCGCCTATAACAAGAACAGATTTCGGACATTTGTGGTTCATCATAGGAACGTGCGCAATCATTTCATGGTAATGAAATTCATCACCTTCTGTCGTCATCATCAAATCATCAAGTGTTAAAACTCTTCCAAGTTTGCTGTCAGTTTCAAAAATTTCTACTTTTTGAAACTCTGACTGTTCAGAAAACAAAACCTTTCCTGCTTTAATTGCAATGCCGAAGCCTGCCGGTGTAATTTCATGATAATATCCGTTTTCTATTCCGTTTTTCATTTATTAAATTCTCCTTATATCTGTTCTGATTGTTTTGCAATAGAAAAATCTATGCGTGCAAACTATTTTCCCATAACGTGGATATGCAGGTGGAAAACTTCCTGTCCGGCTTCCTTGCCGGTATTAATTTGAGTTCTGTAAGACTTTAGACCTGCTTTTTTCGCAGCTTCTTTAACACCCATCAAGAGTTCGCCCATGAGATTTTTATCTTCAAGTTCGTTTAGTGAAGCTACATGAACTTTAGGTACAACAAGCAGATGAACAGGTGCTTTAGGGTTAATGTCTTTAAACACTACAAGGTGTTCATTCTCATAAACAAATTCTGTACCGAAGTCTCCGTTTATAATTTTGCAAAAGATACAATTTTCATCCATAACATACCTCACAATTCTCTGATACGTCATTTTATAACAGGGAAAATAAAAATGCAATATTCACAGGTTAGAAAAAAGATTAGCAAATATTACTATCTAATCTTAGACCTAAAGGGGATTATTTAGAGCGAAAAAACAATTACAATTTTTGTATAATTGATTGGAGTATTTGGTATGTTAACGGGAAACAATTATCACGATTGCAACAGATACAATCGCTTGGAAATGAAAAACGTGAATAAGGATATAGTGTCCTGGCTAGAAGATATTGTTGAAGAAAACAACAGCAGAATTGAAAGAAAAGAATGGAAAAGTAAATATAACAGTTATGTAGTATATGATTACGAACCATTCTGCACAGACGGTTTTGAGATAAACCTTGTAATAACCTCATACGATGAGGCATACCTCAATTTTATAAAGTACTTATACGATGAAAAGGTTAGTACGATTGATTACCTTAATAGTTGTATCAGTCAGTAGAGGCGGGGATTTACCCCGCCTTTTATAGTTATTTTATGCACATAAAATACTGGTACATTTTCTGAGTCAAATTCTCGTCATTTTGCATATAATCCAGCATTTCTTTAATCAGTTTTTCAGGAGGAAGGTAATAGTCAAACATATATAACTCGTATGGTCTTATCTTGAGGGCATCGGATAATTTTTCGAGGGTTTCATTATTCGGATAATTTTTGCCGTTCTCGATATTGCTTAGGCTCGGTGTTTCTATTCCTGCCAATTCTGCCAGTTTTTCCTGGGTTAAACCGCGCTTTTTTCTTATCTCCTTTATCCTTTTTCCTAACAGACTTTTTATATTTCCCATAAACTTTTCCCTCTAAATTAATGTTAGCGAAAGTTTTATTAAATATAATAATCTGTTAGCTAAATTTATATTGATTTTTTATTAAGTATAATATATAAT
>CDZN01000765.1_pt1 | contig 71744 bp, 57 predicted proteins | sample 557701 | NCBI WGS metagenome assembly CDZN01 (sample SAMEA3182089, study PRJEB8094) | gut metagenome | biome: human; feature: gut; material: Stool; isolation source: human stools | place: Canada | collected 2013-02-04 | reverse complement strand
CCTTCGAATCGTAGTGGAGGAGACTAATTTTATCTCTCTTTGGATCTCTGCAATGCTTAGACCTTGCCCGTACAAATCCATTGCAGTCTTGTAACACGCCTTTTTCTCTTCGGTTGGCTTTCTTGTTTTACGGCAGACTCGACCTTTTTTAAATTCCTTGATCCACCTATAAATTGTTGCCCTTGAAATATGCCTGAACTTCGCCGTTATGTCGGGTATTGTTTCCCCTTTTTGATAAGCCTTTAAGATTCCAAATCTTTTAGGATCAATCTTTGCCTTATTTTCCATTCCTGACTCCTTTAGGAGTCAACTTTTTTCAGTACAAGACAGACAGTTGATGTCCATCCCTCTACTATGTCGTTCTTGAAAAGTTGAATTGCTAATGAGTATAAGGAAACAAAAAATGCAGTTAAAGATCCAAAAAGGCCAAGAAGAGAAATTGCCTTTAAAGGGTTCAGCGAGTTAAAGACCATTAAATCAAAAGTCTTTTTCACCCCTTGATAGAAACTTTTTCTTTTTTTGTGAGTAGAAGCGTAGTTTAGGACCTTCCACTCGAATCCGCTATTTTGAATTCTCATGAAAAAGTCTTGGGTTTGATTGCTTAACGAAAAAGTTGCGTTGATAGCTCTACGGCTCAGCACTCTAAAATCCGTTGCATCTTTGGGAAGATAATAATCTGACCAGCGAAGAAGAGAGGTTACAAGTCTCCTACCAAGACTGTAAGAGAAAGAATTGTCGTAGTCAGAGGTTCCGATCAAAATATCTGTTCCTTTTGCGCACTCCTCAACTCCACCTCTTATGTTAGCTATCGGATCCGAAACTAAATCGAAGAGAACGACGAAATCTCCAATAGAATTTTCCGCTCCACATTCAAGCATAGCTTCTCTAGATAACCCAGTAGATAACTGGATAAATCTTATCGAGGGGACCTGTTCCAGAAGCAGATTAATTTCTTTTAAATACTTTTTATAGGCTCCTTGACGAGCAACTAACACGATCTCGTAGTCCCAATAATTTTGATCGAGTTCCTTTTGGATCTTGATAAGTTTCTTACGATCTGAATTTTCAAATTCTTCAATCGGAATCACGACTGAAATAAAAAAAAGACTTTTATCTTTGTTCATTCCTAATTCCTAGATGTTCTCTTACGGCTTCAATTGCGTCATAAACATTATCTATTTTTCCTCCCATGATGCAGTGAAACCCTTCTATTCCATAATTGAATTTTGCAAGAATGGGACGTGAATCATCAGCCTCACTTCTAGGCAGCACAGTCTTAATTTCCCACAAAGAGCGAACATATTCACAACCAGCCAAAATAGGAAGATAACGGGTGGCATCTTTGTACATATATTTCCAAGCAGAATTCCTCTCATCTTTGAGGCTTTCATACCCTCTAGTACTTGCGGCGTCGAACCATTCATAATGAGGTGTGTATCTGACATGGCTGAAAGAATGAAGTGGTTTACCATTTTCCCTTACTGCTGGAAAAGGCATTACGGAAAAAAACGGACCGCACATGATGGTTATACCCATGTGAGAAATTTCTTCAGGGACGTTAACCAATGCCATCTCAGTCAGTTCATGTTTTAGAGGAATGATTGGCAATCCACTAGCTGATGGTATTAAATTTAAGCCAGAATAAGTGCAATTAAAAATATGCTTCGCAGCGATTTTTTTTACTTCTTTGTTGCTGTCTATAACAGTTAACAAGACCTCCGCTCTGCTTGTTCTTTCAACTTTAAGGGCTGTATGGCCTAGAAACAATTCTGTGTCCGTCCCGGATAGACGTTCCAGTAAAGTTCGTTTCAAACCCAAAGCGTCAAAAGCAAATTCTTTAGTCAAAAAACAGTTGGATATATAATTTTTATTTATTAGATCAAAAACTTTTCCATCTGCTGTTGTTATTGGGCACCCTATACGCTTAAAAAATTTATAGAATTGCGAAGAACTTACCTTTCCTAAATGCTTGCCTATAAGGTAGTACTTATCGAAATCTTTATAGACGCTTTCTGGAAATTCTTTAACGAATCGATCAAAAGTTTCTCTTGAACGCAATGCAGTTAAAACGCTTCTAGGATAATGGTAGCCTTGGTGTACGCGGGCTTGATTGTGCAAGGAGGCATGAGTCATAAAATCCGACTCGGCCTCAAAGAGGGAAACCTTAAAACCACACTGGTTCAGATACCCGGCTAAATACAAGCCAAAGAACCCCCCCCAATTACTATAACATTCTCTCTGTTCATTCTTTCACTGGACAAACTCTCGTTTTTCCAAAATCTAAATTTTGATCAGTAAGACTTCCTCTGACCTGACCTGAACTAAACGTAAAGTTGAGTCTAAAAAAAATAAAATAGCTTCTTTAACTGGGATTAACCACAAACGAATAATGCGTAATAAGAACCCCAATTTTTTACACACATCTCTATAAATTGTCAAAGAATAATTTTAAACAATCTGACGGGCTCTGTTGGTGAAATCTCTTGCATTAATGAAAATTGTGAGTAGCACCCTCATTAGACCTCAAAAAAGAAACAACAAATCCAATCAAGGAGGGCCTCCGAGTTTCTTATCACCATTTAATCTGCTTCAAAAATCGCTCACGGTTTTCTATTTGCTATTTAGTTTAAAAAACTAAATATGCCCAATCAGGTCTTTCTTCAAACAACTTGGCGTGACGATTTTACTCAAATTAAAAAAAATGACAAGGAAAGATATGTGTCAAACGACAAATTCAAGTACCCCACAGTGGTTATTCTATGCTGTCGCGTAACAGAAAGATATGAATAAAAAGGGCCGAAGAGTCAATAAAAATTAATTAGTTTTTCAGGCCTGAAATATTTACCTTAATGACGCATTGTTTGAAAAGCAGATAGAAAGAAGAAGGAAATTTGAACGATAAGAAGAACTCCACTTACTCTTCGATATTGGAAAAGTTCGTATAGTCCTTTTTAGCTTAATCTATCTATTACCGTCGGGGGACTATCTGAGATCTTCTAAAATCTTCTAGAAAAGTTTTATGAACAAAAGTCTCTAACGGCAAATCCAACTATCACGGAAGAATTTGGAAAAAAGCTATAGTTAACGTGGTAGCACTTGGTGATTTGGAAAGTGGCAATTGATCCGCTCAGTTTTTGGATGTCGCGGGATAAGGTCTTGGAACAACTTTCTCCATTCCGCGGAACAGGTTCTGATTTTTTAAATTTGGTCTCCCGGACCACCGCCTTAGCTCGAGAGACCGTCAAGCTTTACGCACCAACCGCTTCTTTAGTTTGTTTCCGTGCTAATGCTCGACGGGATTCTCCTTTTAACTCTATTAAATAATAGAAGTTAATTATTCTGTCGGCGACTCCGTCAGCGATGTATTTTTCACCCAGCCACTCATACCAGTCAGCGCATAGTCTTTAACTGACTATGATCGTAGACAAGTTAACGGCGCGACTTTTAATAATTTCATAGACGAGGCTTTGCTCCTGGGCTGTAAGAGTCCCCAGACCGAAGTCCTCAATTGTGAGCAAGTCCGCCTCATTGATCTTCTTTAGCGCCTCAGATTTTTTCTCAGTCTTTGAGAGCCTTTCCACAAGTTCACTCAGACTCCAGTATCTGACGTTAAAGCCTCTTTCGATCGCTTCAGAACTAATAACCATCGCAAGGAAGCTTTTTAGTTCCCGTGATCGCAATTGATTGACCGTCGCGACGACTGTCTCTTCTTTGATAAGACACTCTCTTAGCGATCCATCGACATTCAACTACCTCTTCCAGGGTTTGACGGCTGATTCCCCGGCCCGGCGCAAAGTCGAACTGCTTCAGACAATATGCCCCTCGGGGCAAGCCGGCGATCTTAAATCTTTTTTCCGCCCCTTGTTCTTTTCGAACGGCGCTATCTGCTCCAAAACAGACAAGAAGACGTCTTAAGAATGCCGGATTCCTGAGCTGTTCGTGCAGTTGCTTAGCAAAGGTGTTCATTCTGTACTCCCTAAGAAGATCTATGATTGTTTCTTCTAACTTGTCTACCGCTGCCAGTTGGATCACACTACTCCCATTAGCCACTTCTCTGTTCATTTTCTCCTGCCAAGACGCAACTCCGCTGGAGCGTGAACCGTAGAAGGCGGCATTTTCTTCTAGTTTTTTCCTAATATTAGCTCTCCACTTTTCCTTTTCTCAAGATAGATTCTGAGATTTCGGTCAGTCCTTTGCTCACGTTGAAGCACTTGTCCGGCTCTCCGACGGATCCTGACTATTGATTTCTTGCCGGCGTTTGTGGGTTTGTCTTTCAGTTCTTCCAATTCCCAACCCGCTCCCAGGTGCGAGATTCTTCCAAGATTTATTCGAAACGTCCTTCTCCTAACCCAAAGAAGCGTTTATTTATAAATCTTGCGTATCGGGCGCCGGCTAGGTCATCTGTCATTCTAGAGCGCTGGAGAGTTTGAACCGGCTTTGCGTATATTTTCTATCAATCGGCCGCTTTAATTGCATAAATCTTGAACCGGAACTCTTCTTTTAGAGATCTTCAATGGTCAGGTTGGTGCCGTCTGTGAGAGAAAGTTCTCCGATGAGGCTCACCTCCCATCCGTAAAGGAAGTGTATCCGTCGGTAAAGTTGAAGCGTAACCTAAAATTAAACCTTCTTTCCTAATCTCTCCTTGAGCCTCAAAGGGTTTAATCTTTCAGAAATTCAAAAATTCTTGAAAAATCCCTTCTTTTATACTAAAGGGTTACATAGACCGCTTAAACCAACCTCTTTAGAGTTACGCCTCAACAGGGAACGCATCTGAAGTTCTTCAAAAGAGAACGGAAGAAACCTCGGAGATTCGATAGAAAAACTGTGGTTAGTTTCTTGTTCCGTATCTTTCTTTGTAGAGGTTAATAGAAAGAAACGGCGATTGAGCGATAGCTCAGAAAACAAGACCGTGAGTTGAGCAGGTTGCTACCATCGCCGAATTCAGAAGGTAAAACTTTTAAATTTGAACTTGTGGCCGTTTGCAAAAAGTCGATTAAAAGACTTAAGCAGACGGATCGGAAAATTGTCTTGGAAGTCTCGGCGGATTTTCAAGGCTCTCATCCGATCAATTCCGAAGCATCTTTGAGTTTTCTCAAAGATTTTTCGAAGTGCTCGAAAAGATCTTCCTCTTTTCAGGAACTGCATAACGGCATGACTCATGTATTGAAACGGCCCTGCTCTGGACGTGAGGAATGTCGGAAAGTTTCGACTTCGTGGCCGAGAATTTCGCATGCAGTTTAGGCGAATGGATTGTGCCCCGGAAGCCTACACTTCGAAGCGGCTTATGCCGTGCTGAGGAAAACATCGACCTTGTGTCGAAATTGCGCAGACTGCTTCCTGGTAAGGAGACAAGAAGCGCAGAGGAAAATTTAGAGAGACCGAAGACGGACGCTACCGGGATTTATTCCGGCGCGGCAGGAAGTCACTAAAGGGGAACGTGGTTAAGAGGATGTGTATTGCCCATCTGAATCTCCTCCCTCACCTTTAATGATCGAATGCACGGTTTGGCGACAAGCGTCTTTCTGAGGCGGTTCTTTTGGATTGGATTTGTTTAAGGCGAATTTCTAAACCTTTCCTGTATCAGGGTATCGGGTACCAAACTGCAGGAAAGACGATGAAAGGGATTTCATCTCGGTTCGAGGTCTTGCCCGTCGATGAGAATCGATTGACCGAAGCCGTGAGGCCGAGCCTTCGCTTCAATTCCAAACTTGGGAAAACGTTTCAGACGTTTGAGGGTTCTTGCTCTTTGAGCATTCTCTCTTAATATTCCGGGTCGGCCGGCTCCGCGAGAGCCGGCTAAAGGCCGAATCTTTTTTCAACTGCTAACCATCCGGGTTAGAAATTTTTGTTAAGTGTCTTTTGAAATGGTTGGATCAACGTTTGTGTGGTAAAACGCTGCTTTAATGGTAGTAAAGCTAATGGAACTAAAGTGGAAATTAGTTAAACACTAAAAAACTTTTTGCACTATTAGTGCAACGGACATGCACCAGTTGTCTATCTTTTATTACCAGATTAGTAACGCAAGTATAACCATATTAGCCCATGGCTAATTAGTTGTAACCCAGTCATTACTATTTTAGTAATGTTTGATTCAATCCAAACAACAGAATGAAAGCATTACGGAGGGAGTTTTTTAACTCTTAATGTGAATTAATGCAGTTCTCAGTCACTTAATAAAAGTTTCTACCTAAAGTTAGTCATAACTATCCCCTGGCTTCTTTTATAGGGTGATCATTAATGCATCATTACGACATTCCATTCACTCTATTCAGGAGATGAGCTATGAAGAAATCAGTATGTCAAATTTTCAACAAAAACTGTCTTGAAACGGGGTTGAAGCCTGATATCCCCACAATCAACGAAGCGGCGCTGGAATACGTAAAACGTTTTCCTCTCTTTAATGTTCCTGCCATTGCTTTTTCCGACAGTGATTTTGATGAGACTATTGCCGCCTACCTTCCCTATCCCATCGTAAAGGTAGTGCCGCTAGGTAGAACACCGGTTGAATCCAAGAAGGTTTTTCCACCGATCGCGGATTGCATCCGTCTCCTTAATGCTTATGCCCAGGGCGATCAAAAGCTCTACACGGAATTGGAAGACCGTTTCATGAAGCCTTCCAAGATCGCTTCACACCAGCAGTTCATGGAGACCGTTATCGCCTGGGCTTTCATCTTCTTCTACTTAAAGATCAGAAGAGATCATCGTTATTTCACGGCCCTTTCTTTCCTGCTCTCTTCCCATACCCTCTTGAGCTATGTAAATCGTTTTGAATTCATCCTGCAGGACAAGGACGTTACTTCGGAAGAAGCAGAAGAAATGCAGTCTCGCCGTATCTGGAGAACTTTATCTGTTTTGAAGGATCCTATCCTTCTTAATCCTCATTTGAATCAATTCCTCTGTGAACTTGCACCTCACGTTCACAAGGAAGAGTTCCCCATGCTCGCCCTTGAGCTCATTCCTGAACTTTACGATTCTGCCGGCAAACCTAAAGAGAAGATTGACAGCTACATGAACGGAGCCTTGGACGACTTTGCTAAGCAATATGCTGCTGAGTCCGGAGTCAGTCTCTCTAATCCTTCTTCTGCAGTTTTGAGCAAAAACCGAGGAATCAGTAAAGGAAGAGCGAGCGGTTATGGAATGGATATCCCTGTTGGAATCTCCAATAAAGACTTTATCTACGCTTTTATCGATGTCGTAAGCTTAATGTCTTTTGTGGTTAAGCGTCGTTTCGGTTTGAAGAATAAGCTGAGCGCCCTGTTTGTTCTTTACACACTTCAGCATCTGCCCTTCTTTAATCTTCAAACAGACTTTCGCAACATTAAGACTTCCAAACTTTGGCCGGCTTTGATGCACAAAGACGGGCAAACATCAGTCTTCGCTGCTCCAGGACCTCTTGTCCACTTTTCCACGGCTTCCTTGGTTGGTCACGGACCTTTTGATTATCAGAGTTGGACAGCTAAAGGCTGTCCAAAGAATCTTGCTCCTTTTAATACTCCCAAAGGCTTTCAGAAAGATGCTCGTAAAAGTCTCCGTCAGTTAAACCAGTGCTGCAATTCTTTCCTTAAGTCCTTCCTTCATTATCAACATAACAATGGCTAAACCTTCGATGCCCCTCGCCGATTGCCTGAGGCCTTTTAACCAATCTGACCGCCATAAGGTTCAGCCATTGGTCGATGAGCTGAGACAGGCGGTCGGAGACGACCATCTGCTTGGAATACAAACCGAGCTTTTTGAGGTATTGGTTAAGATCGTCGGCAATCTTCCCTTGAGCTCAGGTTCAGGATACTTTTGGCCGGGAAGCTACATCGATTTCTCTTTAAAGTTAAGCCGCATTGCGCTTAATCTTCTGCGCAAGCGCATCCAGTTCTTCACGATGCCGCTGGCTCAGAAAGAGTTTGAGACACAGCTTTTAAAACTCTTGGTTCTAACCATCTGTTTCTTCCTCAACTTACGCATTACGGCAATGACGTTTTGTGTATCTGCGGAGAACGGAGATGAGTTTCGGTTTGAAGTGCCTTATGAAGATTGGTTCAAGGAACACGAGGGACAGGAACTTACGCTTTACCACAATGTCGATCCCGATCCTGAGGCTGCCGCCGGCAACATCAATCGTCTCGTCCTTAAATATCTTCCGGAATCTCTCCAAAAGCGCTTTGCAAAGAGCTTTAAGCGAGGATACCTTGCGCTGCTTTCCAAATTTATCCGAGGAGATGTCGGAAGTATTGTGAAGGATGAATTCATCCTCATCTTAATTTCTCAAGCAGAATCCATCCTCAGAGAGCAGATGATGATTGAATTTGCCAGACAAGGAGAGGAACCGCCTCACTATATTCCTTCGATTCTGAGCTGGGCGATTTGCGCCCTGCTCGCGAACGAACTCTCTCCGGAAGCAGCGCTTAGGAAGTCCGATGCGATAGGCAACAAAGAACCTCTCCAAATCGTTGCACGTGCGATCACGTGCAAGGACGGAGAAATCTATGCCGTAATCGAATATTTCTTTCCTCTCTTAACGGCTAAGCTTCAGGAACTCTTTCCTCGCCAAACATGGCGAGAGAAAGAGGTTCTCAGAATGTGCTGTCAGTGTGGAATCTTTGACTTGAAAGAAGGCGCTACGTTTGAAGAAGTCGCAACCCGCATTGAAATTTATAAGAAATGCGGAAAAGAAGTTGTCTCTACACCCGTACAAGGTCTTCGCTTTAATAATTTCCTTCTTTATGTAGCAAATGACAGCTATTTCGGGAGAACCGTTCAATCTCTCCAAGCTAAACATTCTGTCAATGCTAATGATAAGAAACTGAAAGAGCTCGGTCTCTACAAACCGGTTGCCAAGTGGCAATGGGAAGACAAGAAACTGATGATGGAACGTTTGAAACCCTACTTTGAAGAGGTACTAGCACCAAAAACAGATGAGGACAGGGAAAGAAGGGAATTTTTCGCACAAATGATGGAAAGGGCCCGGAAGCGCTGGAAAGAAGAAGAACGAGCACTTAAAGAAGCCGAAGAAGCAAAAGTCCCTCCGGCAATTCTCGCTCAGCGTAAAGCCGATTTAGAACATGCTTTGAGAGCATTCGAAGAAGCGAAAGAAAAATTTGATTGCGAATTCAACGTAAAGAAGAAACAAGCCAAAAACAAAAAGGCGAAGTCCAAGGAAGCTGCTGACAAAGCCGCTTCTGAAGAAGCGCCTGCTGAAATCCATAAAACTGAAGAACCTGCAAAAGAAATGTCTAACACAAACTTAATCGTCGTCCAAAAGTCCGAAGAACCTTCTGTTCCGACGATCCAAACCTCGCACGCCATTAAAGCCTCGTGCAAACTCGTCTTTAATGCTCTTTGTCATGACACAAGCAGATTCTTCAAGGGTGTTGGGGAATGCTTTTCCTTGCACAGTTGGCTGGCCAAACGCGGCTACCGTTTGGTGAAAATAGATTCCGAAGAATCCTCTCCTTCTAATGCTCACAAGAAATCTGAAGTTAAACAGATTACTTGTGAGAATAAGAAGGCCGACGCCAATGAAGAAAACTCTTCTCTAATCGTCAGTCCGACCACTGAAGCTCCCGTCACCGAAATGCAGACTATAACGACCCATGAGACACCGGCCGAAACTGCAGCCGTTGAAACCGCTACAGACAAGTCTTCTGAGGGTAGCAAAACGGCAGCTTCTGGAAACACAGCTCCCGTTCCAGTCGAGAAAGTTGATCAAACAACGACAGAAGAATTTACGAAGATAAGCAGAGAAGTCGCCAATCCGGAGCTTCAGCAGCAGTTAGTCCAACGACTTAATAAGTCTGTAGAAAAATCCTCTATCCATCCGGAAAAACTTGCCGATATGGAAATGGATGCTGAAATCAAGAGACTGGCTTCTTTGAAGAACAAGGATAAATCGGACAACTTGTCGAACAACAAGACTTCTCAAGAAGCTAACGCTAATTCCAAAGAAAATGCGGCAGCTAAAACCTGGGCTCAATTCGTAGCTCAGCAAACCAAGCCATCCTCCTCTAATGCTCAAAGCAAATCTGACAAACCCTCTGATTCAAAGAATCCGTCTGTCGGCTCCCCATCCGAAACGTCTTCTGCTTCCGATGCAGAAAAGCCTAAAGCCAAACGTGGGCGCAAAAAGAAAACAGATACCCAAACCGCTAATACTCCTGAGAACGCTGTCGCCGCTACTAATACCAAACAAGCCGCAAGCCAAAAGGCCTCAAATGAAGCAAAACCTGCCTCTGCTGCAAAACCTAAAACAAATACAGCAGCGTCCGGTCAGCCGAAATCAAATGCAGCTCCTTCTGACCAGAATCCTCCGAAGGCTAAACGTGGCAGAAAGCCAAAAGCCCTTCAGTCTGCTAATACTCAGGCATCAAACGATGCCGCGAAGTCAAAGGAAGTTTCTGTTGTCCGGAATGCCCAGGCCAACAAGACTGTAAAGACAGCTAAATCAGCTGCTCAACCAAAAGCTTCCGTCAAACCGGCAGCAAAAACAGCTAAAGTCGCGACTCAAGCGAAAGCAGAAGTCAAGCCGGTGTCTAAAACTCCCGCAAAGCCGCCTTCTTCGGCTAAGGCAATACAAGCAGCTTTAACCGCTTAACCGTCCTTCTCTTAATTCTCAAAACATTCCAAATCGACCGGTTTTACGGCCGATCGGGGGAGTTTTGTACCTAACGAATACCTATTGATTCTTTTTACTATGGCCACACTTCACTTACCTTCTCGCGACAAGGTCATCTTGAGCCGTACGGAAACAAGGAAGAAATTCGACGAGCTGCCGGACTGGGACAAAATGATGTTGTCCCGAGCCGCCATGAGAGCCCTCTTCATGGACAACCCGGATGTCATCCTCACAATTGACAAGTTAAGGGTCATCTCCCGCGACCATAAACATCCTCAAAACCGTAAAGATCCTTACGGCAGGAAGATCTGGTATCTGCCGATCCGTTACCTAAGACCAGAGTTCGAATACACCGTAAAACCCAAAGAGAAGCCGACTTGGGAAGAAATGGCTAAGGAATACAGGTCAAAGAGGAACAAATCTTCCAGGTGTGTTACTTCAGCGCAGAAGGAAAACAAAAAGATCCAGCTCTGCCATCGTCACTTTTACGTAGATGAATACATGGAGCTTATGGCCACAAAAGCCAAAAGAGATCGTCTTAAACGTATGCAGACTCGTGAACCCTACAAGTACACCAGAAAGATTGTCTTAAAGCTCAGTAAGTCTGACAAGCGCTCGAGAGAGCGCGAGGTGCTGAAGAAAATGAACCAAACCTACACCGCACACGAAATCATTACCTATCAGAAATGGTACGAGTGGAGGGAAAAAGCCCGAAAGCTTCTTCCCTTAAAGGCCGAATACTTCAACCAGTGTCTGCGACGATATCGGAACAAGGCGCTAAGCCGCGGGGAAAAGTTTTCTAAAGTCCGTCCGCTTAAACCTTGTCTTGATCTCAACCACGAAGTCTATTACCGCTCCAAGCGAGACAAATACATCCCGCTCGAAGTCTTTAACCATACGTTTAATCCTTTTCCTAATGTTCACCATCCGAGAAGATACTGCTATCCGGAGGCGCCGAAGCCATCCGTACAGACGATCCCATGAGTTGGCCGCGGTTTTTCCGTGGTTTGTATCGTCGGCCTATCTGGCATTTCTGGGTTTTCAAAACATCCTTCCCTTAAATCTCAGTTTCGCATTGCTGTCTTTAACGCTTGGGATGGGCACCTACCGCTTGTCTAACGGCCTTCACATTCTGAGAGCCAGAAGTCTGCTTTCCGGCAGACGGATGGAGCTCATGAAGTTTTCCAGAGCGTTAGAGGACTTCGACGACAAATCCGTCTGTATCGGGTACGGATTTACGTGGCTTCCGGAACACACGCAAAAGCTCCATGACTTATCTCGCCTCAATATCTCAACCTTAATGCTCCCGTCTTTTATGCATCGTCTCTTTAATCGTCACGACAAGACTCAGCTGCCCGATGAAATCGGCATGCCTTATCTTCATGGGCTGGATACGTCTGAAAAGACCCTGCGCCGAGCCCTCAAAAACTTTGAGGGCGGCCTTCTCATTGTCGGAACGACTCAGGCTGGCAAAGGCGTGATGCTGAACTTCATCATGACGCAGGCCATTCTGAGAGGCGATGCGGTCATCTTCATTGATCCTAAAGGTTCAGACCGTATGTACAAGGCGTTTTGCCGAGCTTGCGAGAAAGCAGCCCGCGGAAAACCGCTGCGTTTCCATCCCGGAAACCGTTCTAAAACCGATGGGATTCGTTTTGATGTGACTGCGGTGTTCAGTACCGGTGCGCAGATTGCCACTCGCGTGATGTCGGTCGTACCCGGTGAAGACAACGTCTTCAAGCAGTTTGCCTGGTCCTGTATTAAGACCTTTGCGGACGCCATGATTGAACTCGGAGAAAAGCCTTCTTTGAAGTCCTTGTCTCAGAACATTAACAAAGGCATTGAAGATCTTCTCCGAGCCTTAATCCTCCAAGCGGTCAAACAGCATGCTGACACGGACTGGAGAGAACAAGCCGAATACTTCCTTCCTGCAAGAAGAGAAAACTGCACTGACGCCATCCACGAACTTAATGTTCTGGTGTCTTGGTACGAGAACGTACTGCCTGCGTATCTGCATACGATGGTCGTCGGCGAATGCTTAAAGATCTTCCATCACTCTAAAGAGCACTATTCCAAAATTACCGCAACACTTATGCCGATCTTTGCGATGTTGACTAGCGGCCCTCTGGAAGAATCTTTATCTCCTGATCCGTCTGACGCTTCCGATAAGCGTCCCATCTGGGATATGGAATCGCTCGTTAAATGTAAAGGCGTTCTTTACGTCAATCTTGACTCCTTGTCAGACAACATGATTGCTTCTGCCGTCGGTTCCATGCTCTTATCCGACTTAACGGCTTATGCCGGTAAACGGTACAATCTCGGCTTAAACGACGTTCGTATTTCGCTCTATGTCGACGAAGCCTCGAATGTGATCAATCAGCCCTTAATTGAACTGCTCAATAAAGGCGCCGAGGGCGGCGTTTACACCACGATTGCGATTCAGACGGTACCTGACTTAGCACATCGTTTGGGATCCGTCCATGCAGCACGCATGGTTCTCGGCAACTGCAACAACTTAATCGCTCTGCGCTGTAAAGATCGAGAAACTCAGGACTTTGTCACCGAAACCTTCGGCAAGACGTATATCCACAATGTCGACACCACGTTGTCGACTCATGCAGATACGCATCTCGGCATGCCTTCCTTTAAAGGCGGTGCTTCACACAAACGCACGGCCGTGCGCGAAGAGATTATTCCGTCGGAATATCTCGGCAAGCTCCCGAACGCTCAGTTCTTTGCTTCTCTTGGCGGCGGTCATCTAATGAAAGGCCGCGTCCCTGTGATCATTGACGACGAGGACAACTAAGATGCTCTCCCGACTCTTAATCCTCTTAATGATCCTTGTCTTGAGTTCCGTCATTTGGTGGCCCGGTTTGAATGACGCCTCGTCTTTTGAAAACTTGTCGGAACTTCATCTCAAAGACACGAGCCAAAAGGTCGGTTCCTTGTTTGAGTCTCTGACGCCGATCGTGGACGGCGTTCACACCAAAGTGACCAGTTCCTTTAATGCTCTGCTCGGAGACACTTACCTTCCGTCTGCGGAAGTGGACGGACATAAGGATGCGCCGACAAAAGAATTCTTTACGCGTCTTTGGTCTTCACCCTACTTCGTCTCGATGCGAGCCATGCTGGAGATGTCCTGTGTTCGAGCCATCTTAGCGATCGGCTGGTTTGCATTTTTATCTCCGATCCTCCTTGCAGTGGTCATTGATGCATGGGTCGTGAGACGCCTGAAGTATGAGAGTTTTGCGGTGCACCATCCGACACTTTATCAAGCCGCTTTGTCCTCTCCGACCGTGCTTCTGATCTGCGCGTTTGCTGTGATGCTTATGCCTTGGTTCATTCCGACTTGGATTGCTGCGCTCTTCTATGTGGCCTTCCTCCTGTCCATTCATTTAATTGTCTCTAACTTTCACCGATTCGGATAACTGATGAAACATCTTCTCCTTTTAATACTCCTTGCGTTTGCCGGAACTACTGTGTCTGCTGCGGAGGATTGCTTCGACCGAATTGCTCAAAAGAAAGGCTTGGATGCTGATCTTCTCCGCGCCATTGCTTTTGTGGAATCTTCCGGCAATCCGTCTGCTGTCGGTCGTAATGCTTCGAGCGAAGACTACGGACTCATGCAGATTAATTCCGGCTGGCTAAAGCGTTTTAAGACCTCTAAATCCGAACTGCTGAACGACGCCTGCTTTAATGTTCAGGTCGGTGCGGAGATTTTGGCGGACAACTTTACGCGCGCCGTGCATCCTTGGGATGCCGTCGGCGCCTACAACGCCGCCTGCACTCGACTTAAAGGTCAGGACTGTATCGATGCCCGACAAAAGTATGCCTGGAAAGTCTATCGAGCATACATAGGAATGTCTGACGCTAAACGTCAAAAGCTCAGAGACGTCACCTCTTAATTCTCTCTTTTTAAACAGTTTTTTGTAACGCCTTCCGCGTCGCTTTTTGACAAAGGCCGCGGCTGCGGAGGGATTTTTTGTCCTTAATCGACCTTTGTCTTCTCTTTTACTTAACTTTTAGGAGTTTTTAATGACTTTATCTATCGCCGCAAACAGAACTTTTGCTTTTGTTCCTGCTCTTCTGTCCGTCTCTGTTTTTGTCCTGAGCGCCGTCTGTCCGGACGCTGCTTGGGCCGGAACTTCCACCGGAGGCCAGGAACACTTTGCGGATCTCTACGCCATGTTAAAGGCCTGGAGTACCGGCACGCTCGGTAAATCCATCGCCCTAATGTTCCTTCTTGTCGGTTTAGGCGTCGGCGTCATCCGCGGATCCATCATGGGTGCCGTGGGCTGCGTTGCCGCTTCCATGGCTTTGTTCATCGGCCCGCAGATCATTGAACAGATCTTCACGGCCCTGATCTAACTCTTTTGAGTTCGGTTGCCCGAAGCTCTTTCGGGCTTCCGATTCTTCCAGGAATCAATCATGGAATCCTTTAATCCTCACGAATACGTCCCTCGCCGCTTGGATGCGCCTGCAAAGTTTCTGCTTTGGGACTTTGATTTGGTGGCGTCCGGCATTGCGGGACTTGCCTTCGGCATCATCGTTAATTCTCTTCTGATGGGTGCGATTGCCTCTTATGCTGCAATCTGGGCGTACAGCCGTCTCAAACAGAAACGCCATCCCGGATACGGACTTCATTACCTCTATTGGCAGTTCCCTTTTAGAACCTTTAAGCGCACTCCGCCATCGAGCCGCCGCTTTTTTGTCGGATAACCGAATATGAACGTTAAAGAATATACGACTGAGATTTCTGCTCGTCTTGCGCTTCGCACATTCTTTATTTACGCCTTTGCCGCATCTCTCATTGTCAATGTGATTCTCGCCTCTGGCTTAATCCTCCTCGACAAGAAGGATCGTGTTGTTGTGCTGCCGGCTGAAATCACGAAGTCTTTCTGGCTGGATGCCAACGGCGTCTCTCCGGAGCACTTAGAGCAGATGGGACTTTTTGCGCTGCAGCTCGCTCTTAATAATTCTCCAGAGACCTTTGAGCACAACCAAAGAAAGCTGCTTCAGTACGTCTCGCCGGATCAGCGCGGAGCTACTGAAGTCTTCTTAACCGCTCAAGGACGCCGCATGAAAAGCGCCAACGCATCCGTTCATATGCTGCCTGAAGCGGTGGAGACCAGAGCCTCCGCCATGGAGGTTTCTGTTCGCGGCAATGTTCGCCAGTTCATCGGAGACAAACTCACTTCCATGCAGAAGAAGTGCTGGATCGTGAAGTTCACCTACAGAAACTCTCGTCTTTGGTTAGAAACCATGCAGGAAGCCGACTGCAAGCGTCCGTTTGAACCGATGAAGCCCACCGGAGAAATCTAATGATCCTTCCTAATCGTCTTCTCATTCTCAGCGTATTTCTTTGCCAGTCTGTGGTTTTGTTTAGCCCTTCTCTTAATGCTAAAGAGATGCCGAAAGAATCGACCACGTCCGATGCTCAGTCTTCTGTGCATGCCGCTGTTGCCTACAAACAGCCCAATCGTGTTGTCGTGTTAAACAGCAAGATTGTCCGAGCCGTATACGACAACAATCTGATCCAAGCCGATAAAGATCCTACGACCGGTTCTCTGTATGTCGTTCCTCTGACCAAAGAAACGACCGGAATGTTTGTGGTAACCGAATCCGGCCAGACCCACAGCATTACGCTCTCTCCCAAAGAGCGCCTCACGGCTCAAACCGTCACCCTCAAAGAATCGGGATCTTTCTCTGGTTTTAATGGTCTGTTCGTTTCGTCCGAACTATCCGGTCTTCCGTATGAAGAGCGGATTCAGACTGTCTTAAAACTTATCCCGCAGCTTAGGGACTCCGAGGGCGAAGCACTCGTCGGCACGCTGGCAGGTGTTTATCTACACGCTCAGCCCGTCAGAGCTTGGAATGTCTTAGGACTAAGGCTTGAACGCTATCGCATCCTTAATCGTACAAAACACAAACAGACGGTTCGTGAACCGGAGTTTTGGAGAAACGGTGTCTTAGCGGTGGCTACTGAAGCTTCCGATCTTGCTCCGGGAGCATCTGCTGATCTTTGGTTAGTGAGGTCCGCAAGATGAGCGTTAAGAGCTATTTCGAAAGTGAGCGAAGAAAGAAACAAATCACCTGGACGCTCATTATCTTAGGAGCACTTTTTGCCGGCGCCATGCTTTCTTCTTACTACTCTGACGACGAGAAGCCGGCGGCTGCTCCTCAGATTACCAGCACCACACAAATCTCGATGGTTCCGTCTAAAGCGGACTATGAACAGCACCAGGCCATCTATAACGATCGTCTCTTGAATCTAGAAAGAGAATCCAAAGAAGCAAAGCTGCGCGAAGCCAAACTTCAAAGCGATAAGAAACGTTTGGAAGATCGTATTGCGCTCTTAGAAAAGAATGCTCCTAAGGCAAATCGTCAGACAGAAGCCGCACCGTCGGAAGACGGCTGGCCGCCTTCCGAAATTCTCGGCAAACAGCCGATCAGTCAAAAGACGGGTTTTACGAGCGGCAATTCGTCTCAAGGCAGATATACTCGTCAGCAGTCCGATGCTCCGGCCTCTTCACCGGCGCCGCGTCTCGTAATCAATAACTTCGGCTCTGCTCCTAATCCTTCTAATGTTCTCGGATCACTCCCGATTAAGGCAAAACCTGAAACCTTGTCTTATCTGCCGAGCGGCACCTTTGCTAAAGCTCGCCTCTTAAACGGCGCCACTGCACCGACCAGAGGACAAGGTTCCGGAAATCCGGTTCCTGTGCTCTTAGAACTCACCGATTCTGCCGTTATGCCTAATCTTTATCGCTCAGGCATTAAGCGCTGTTTTGTGACTGCCAACGCCACCGGAGAGTTAGCAAGCGAACGCGTGCTCATTCGTCTTGACCGATTATCTTGTATCGATGAAAACGGCGGAGCCGTGGATAAGAAGATCCAGGGATATGTGTCCGGTGAAGACGGTAAAACCGGTCTTCGGGCCCGCTTAGTCACCAAGAGCGGACAAGCCATCGCTAATGCCCTCTTTACCGGAACGCTTGCCGGCCTCGGAAAGGCTGTGTCTCTCGCTTCTGAGAACCAAACCACTTCCATTACCGGGACGGTATCTACCACCGTTACCAATCCCTGGAAAGCGGGTTTCGGAGAAGGCGCCACACACGCCATGGATCGAATCACCGATTACTACTTAAAGCTCGCAAGCGACATGTTCCCGGTCCTTGAAGTGGATTCCGGACGCAATGTCGAGATTGTGATCTCAAACGGCATATCGATTGAACGAAACACTAAACCTTAATTTACTGCCATGTTTAAACCATCCTCCCTCTTAACCGTCCTTATTTCTATGGGTCTGGCTGCACCGCTCTCAAGTTTTGCTTCCGGTGCGTGTGTCAATCCTGACTTCAAAGTTCAGAAAGTTTCTGCCGTTAAGACTTCTGCTGCACAGAAGGCAGCTGCTGATACTCCTGCGTCCAAGGAGTCCAACCAACCCTCCGTCCCCTTAATCGCAGGACAAGCCGACGAATTAAAGACTGCCGCGGATAACTTCAAGACGCGTTATCCCAAAACTAAAGTTCTTGCCTATCGTCTGACACCGTTATCAGGCATTTTTGAAGCCACCGTCGGCAAAGAAGTGATCTACTTTGATAAGACTGCAAGGTTTGTGTTTTCCGGTCGTCTCTTAGATATGGATCGAGGAGAAGACTTAACCGATAAACGTCTTAAAGATCTGAGAAGAATCCCTTTTGATTCTTTACCGCTGGATAAAGCGGTAAAGACCGTATATGGAAACGGTAAAAGAAAACTTGCCGTCTTTACCGATGTCGATTGTCCGTTCTCCCGCAAACTCGGAACCACACTTGAATCCCTCAAAGACGTGACGGTTTATACGTTCCTCTTCCCGCTGGAGTCCATCCATCCGGAAGCGCGAGGTAAGTCTGATGCAATCTGGTGCGCTAAAGAGCCTTCTAAAGCTCTTACTTCAGCCTTGAAGGGCGAACCGATGCTGAAAGCCATTGCGGACAATCCGGTTTGTCCGTCTCCGGTCAATGACGTTTTGGCTCTGGCTAAGCAGCATGGCATCGGCGGCACGCCGACGCTGATCAATGAAGCAGGAGATCGAACGGCCGGCGCACTTCCGCTCGACAAACTTGAGGCGTTTATCAACGCTCCTTTGCAGGGAAACTAAATGAAACGTCTCTCCTTAATCGTCTCTGCGGTTTCTGCAGCACTGATGCTTTCCGGATGCGGGTCCCTCACAGGGTTCTCTAATGCGAAGACGGATTTTGCCTGCGCCGATCTATCCGGCGGTCCGTCCTGCAGAAACATCTCTCAGGTCTATGAAGAAAACAATCCGACCACTCCTGTCGTTTTAGCGGCTTCCGAGGAAGAAGACTTTGTTCAGCCGTTTTTTGAATCTAATCAAAGTAAAGGCAACGAGGAAGTGACAACGGTCTCGACAGAAGTTTCTGTTGAGCAAGGGCAAACCGGCGCCGTTGAACGTACTTCCGACTTTGTCACGATTGTTCCTGCACGTCCCTGGCGCAAGCCCGAAACCGTCCTTCGAGTTTGGCTGGCACCCTTCCACGATAAGTTAGGCGACCTGCATGACCAGCGTTATCTCTACGTTCGTTTAGAAAACGGCGGCTGGACAACCGACAGTGTTAATGAACTGGTTTCGTCTTCCCGCTTGTCTAGACCCGTTTATCCCTTGTCTTCCGATCAGCCTCAGGATCCCAATGAAGCCAAAAGAGAAAAGCTCAAGCAGCTTCCCGCCTTCGGCTTTACCGGCAAACCTTAATCCATCCTTCTTTTAATCGTCTTCTATCTTTCTCATGAAGCTCAAGAACTTTCTGTCTTCTGCCGCATCCTTGTTTGCCTTTCAAGACTTAAAACCGAACTTTAGGGCGCACCCGGGCTCTACGCCGACGCGCCGCAAGGCGCCTCTGCGTATTGACCGCTTTGCCGATGAACTGCCGTATGCGCAGCTTGAAGAAAGCGACAAGCTCTGTGCGATTGCCGCTCCCGACGGATCGTTTGAAGGATTAGGTTTTGTGATTGAAGTGACGCCTCAGACAGGAACTTCATTAAACATGGCAAAAAGCCTTGAGCACATGATCGGATCGATATTGCCAGACGGAACCGGCGTTCAGGTAAGCCTTTTCGGATCTCCGTTTATTGAACCTTTGGTAGAACTTGTCAGAAGCCAAAGCCTTCGTCCGACACCGGAAGATACGCCGGCACGCGCCGAGCAAAAGGACTTGCTGTCTGCGATGACGCAAGCCAAGGCAAAGTTTCTCTCTCGCTCTGCCACTCAGGCGCCTCATCCGGCGCTCCCGATTCTCGGAAGAAACCTTCGCTGCTGGATTTCCGTTGTCATCCCTACTAAAGATCCTTTTGCGTCAGAAGCTCGAGACAATGCGCTCTTAGTTCGCAAAGTTATGGTGTCGACCTTGAACCAATGGCATTTCGCGCCCTTTGTTTGGGATGAACGGATTTTGGTGCATACCTTATCCCTTATTCTTAATCCTCAGCTTTTTGTGAACGGCGCTTGGTCGTTTTCGGAAGTGGACACCGCTCGTGAACCTCGTACCCAAATGGTCTCACACGAAACCACCATTTCTGTGGAAGAAGACGGCATTGTCTTCCGTTCCGCAAACCATCCTTTAACCGTCAAAGCGGTGAGTCTTTCACCGCACGGTTATCCGCAGAGTTTCTCATTGGACAAGATGGCCCGCGCTGCAGGAGATGTGGAAGGTTCTTTAGGCTTCTCAAGTCCCTTCCTCATTACGACGTATCTCTCTAAAACTTCTTATGAGAAAGGCAAAAGCTACGCTCAGCTTAAAAGCGCCCGAGCAGAACAAATGTCGGCGACAGAAATTGCCCGCTTCATTCCGACGCTTCAAGAGGAAGCCAGAGACTGGCGAGCTGCTGTTCAGTCTTTCGAGCACGGAGAAGGTTTAGTTCAGCTTTCTCACCAAGTCATGATCTTCCCGACGACAGAGAACGTCACACATGAAGTTCAAACCGCGATCGGAATATTCAAGAAGATGTCGATTGAGCTCATGCAGGATCACTTAATGCATCTTCAAGGCTTAATGGCTTCTTTGCCGATGACGGGAGGCCCTCTGCTCGCCCATGACGTAAAACTCGCCAAACGTTCTTCCACGAAAACAAGCGCCAATGCCGCCAATACAATGCCGTTGCTCGGCGACTGGAAAGGTTCCGGTACTCGAGCCGGACACGTTCTGCCGACACCGATTCTTTCGTTGTTCTCGCGCAGAGGTCAGATCACGCACATTGATCCTTTCGCCAATCCCCACGGCAACTACAACGGCATAGTGACCGGATCTTCCGGATCCGGCAAGTCCGTCATGCTGAACTCTCTGGCGCTGGGAACGCTTTGCTCCAACGGCCGCGTTTGGGTCATTGATATCGGCCGAAGCTACGAAAAACTCTGCCACTGCGTCAACGGCCAATGGATAGAACTCTCGGATACTCCGCGTCCGGACGGCAAGATCGATTGTCTTAATCCTCTGTCGGTGACAAAGAACATCGAAGCGGATATGGACTTAGTCCTGCCTCTGATTGCTCAGATGGCGTCTTCGAACGAACAGCTCGATGACTTAATGCTCTCGCATCTTCAGCTCCATATCCGTCATATTTGGTATGAAGCCAAAGCGCTGAACAAAGTTCCGACGATTACCGACCTCACTCGATCCCTGCTTCATAACGGACGATTAGGTGGTGCTCATCCTCGTCTTAATGATCCTGAATGGGAAGACTATTACGCTTCTTTAACTACAGAAGAACAAAAAGCGCTGGATGATCCGCGGCTCGTCGACCTCGGCGTCAAACTCATGCCTTATGCACAAGGCGGAGCTTATGCCTCTTTCTTCGAAGGCGAAGCCAATATCGACTTTGACAATCACTTCATCGTGCTTGAGCTGGAACAGTTCAACACCAAGAAGTCTCTTCAAGCCGTTGTCCTAATGCTCTTGATGTATCTCATAGACGTTGAGATGCGAAGAGGCGAACGTTCCCAGCCCAAACTTGTCATCATCGATGAAGCCTGGGACTTAATGGTCCGAGGACATTCTTCTAAGTTTATTGAGGCCGGCTACCGCCGTGCCCGTAAATTAAACGGCGCTTTCTTTACCGGTACGCAAGGACCGGGAGACTACTGGAAGAGTTCTGCGGCTAAAGCAGCGTTAGACAACGCCGACTGCAAGTTCATCATGAAGCTCAAAGAATCCGTCTTAAGTGAATGCGAAAAAGAATCCCAGCTCGGCTTAGACGACTATGAATTCCAGCAGCTCCGTTCTCTTAAAGGTCTGAGGGATGTTTATTCCGAAGTGTTGGTCAAGGTCGGCGATGCGCCGACTTCTGTGAATCGTCTGATTCTCGATCCGTTTTCTCTGTTGGTCATGAGTACGCATCCAAAGGACATCAGCGATATCAATCGCTTCCGCAAGGAAGGACTGTCGATGAGAAAAGCCATCGAAGCGGTTCTTTTAGAACGCGGTCAAGGCGAGTTCATTCCTTAATTGTCTTTCCCTTTAATTCTCAGACCTCTCCAAGAGTTCAATTCCATTTCCTTTTAATCCTATGAAAATCTCCTTCCTCTCCGTCACCATCGCCGTATCTATCGGTCTAGGGCTTGGTTACGGCGCTTATCAAGCCAAAAACCGAATTCCCGACTTTCTGGATCGTCCCCGCTTTGCCGTTGTCAATCTCAATTCTGTCGTTAAAGCCAATGAAGTCCGTGTTGTCTCTCAAGGCAAACGCGGAAAAGAAATTATTGGCGAAGCCGAACGCTTCGCTAAAAGACTCAAAGAAGAACTTGCCCAGATAGAAAACGAATGCGACTGCGTTCTTCTGGTTTCTTCAGCTGTCATTTCTAACGCAAAGCTACCTGATTACACCGCACACCTTTCCTCCAAACTCGGCCTTTCTGCTGAACAGCAAAGCAATCAGCTTCAGCAGATCGAGGCTCGATTAAACAGCGGAGTCAAACGATGAGCCGCATGAAAGCCCACCCGAGAGTCTTTTGGCATCGTCTAAAAGATCATATTCGCCGCTTCGGATGGATTTGGCTAGCTGTCTTCTTAATCCTCAGCCTCGTTAACCATCGCTGGCATCTGGCTTTAAACCGCTCTCACTCTCTGCCGTTCAAGCTCTTTGCGATTGAACGAGGACAAAAGGAGATCAAAGTCGGAGATTACGTGGCTTTTGAACCTAAGCCTTCAGCTGTCGGAGGTTACCGTCTGACCTTTATCAAGGAAGTGGTCTGTGGTCCCGGCCAAACGCTGACTCGTGAGAACCGTACGTTCTATTGCGACGGCAAAGAACTCACCACCGCTAAAGAACGCGCTCTGAACGGCAATCCTTTAGAAGCCACTCAGCCTCAGGTTTTAGGGGAAGACCAATACTTTGTGCTCGGAACGCACAAAGATTCTTATGACAGCCGTTATGAAGCTTTCGGCTTGATCGACCGCTGCCGCTTCAGCGGCAAAGCTCATCCTCTCTTTTAATGGCCGAAGATTGTCATGAAACTAACCCGTGTCATTCTTTCAACTTGCGCTGTCATCTCTTCCGTCGTTTGCATTTCTGCTTACAGCATTGCTTCAAGTGAACCGTCCGTGAGCTTTACTGCTGTTAAACCGTGTTCTAAAGAAACCTCACCTAAACCCAAAGTCGAAATCCTCGAACCGCTCGGTCCATTGCACGATATTTCCGAACCCGACATTCTCGAAGCTTTTAAATCTCGTGTCGATGCAATGAAAGCGTCCGGTGAATACGATCGTCGTTTCAACCAAAACAAAGACCGTATTTCCAAAGAGCTCGAACACCCGACACCAGTTGTCGGATTGAAGAGAGCCACAGAACTGCGAGTATGGGAATTGTCTGCTTCCGTTCCCGAGACTTTGCCGGAATCTCTTCTTCGTCAGGCTCAGTCCATCCCAATGCCGCACCTTTCTCGTTCACTACTTTTTGTTGATGGAACCGACGTCCAATCTCTGAAAGTCGCGCAGAAACTCTTTGAGTCGCAGAAAGATCTGCGGGTTGTCCTTGTGAACGGCGCGCCGGCAGACGTCTCCGAAAAGCTCCATCGCCGAGTGTTCTTTGATCAAGGCGGCGCCCTAGTCCGCGTCTTTGGAATCGAAGCCGTCCCTGCTCTTCTCTTTAATGGTCCGGAAGGTCCGACCGGCGCCGAATTTGCGCCCGACCAATTGTCCGAACTCCTTTCTTTGATGCCTCAGTGATGAAACGCTCTCTCTTAATGCTCCTTTTATCTTTCTGTTTTGCAGCTTCCGCTTCTGCAGGAAACTGCAAAGGCCGAATCATCAATCCGATTACGGATGTCTGCTGGAGCTGTGTTTTTCCGATCAAGCTCGGCGGCGTCACGCTTTCTTCGGGTAAGAATGCCGATCCCGAAACCGATGCCAATCGTCTTTGTCTTTGTGCCTCCGGCGCCAATATCACTGTCGGTCTTAATATGTCCTTCTGGGAACCGTTAAGAACCGCCGAGGTCGTCCGCACGCCTTATTGCTTTCCGTCGCTCGGCGGCATGGAATTAAATGTCGGCATAAGAGCGCCTGCTCACGGCCGTACGCCCAATAAATCGACTTCAGCTCAGCGCTCTTCCTTTTATCAGGTGCATTGGTACTTCACGCCTTGGCTTTTTATTCTTGAAGTCCTCCTAGACACTAAATGTCTGGAACAGTCCGCATGGGATTTAGCCTATATGACAGAGCTCGATCCGCTCTGGGATGATTCAGTCACCACGTTCTTCTTAAATCCCGATGCCTCGCTCTTTGCGAATCCGGCCGCAGCTGCGGCCTGCGCAGCAGACTGCGTTGCTGCAACGTCTTCTCTGCCGGTCTCCGAGCTCTATTGGTGCGCGGGCTGCCACGGCGGAATCTTCCCGCTAACCGGCTGGGTCGGCTCTCATGTTCACTTTCCGCAGGCCTCATCTCTTCTTGTCGCCCGCTTCACGATGAAGCTCCATCGCTCCGGTCTTCAATGGGCCGCTTACGGAGAAAAAGGCCAATGCGGCCCTTATCTCGAACCGATCATGGATAAGCGTGTCTATCGAACACAAATGATGTATCCGTCACGTACCACCGGTAAACGAGACGGACGATGCTGTTATCCGATGGGCGCCTCAACTTCGCTTTGGCATTCCGGCAAAACCTGGGCTTCCGGCGGGGAAGATGCGGCTTATCTCATCTATCGCAAACGGGACTGCTGCCAAGGAGCGGGGATTCAGCCGAGTTGATTCTGAAATATGCACACTTTTTCAAACCTTAATGCTCCTTCCAACCGAACACAAAAAAACTTTTTGAATTAAACATACTTATTCAAAAATCTATTTATGAATAAATCATACTTTTTCAAATTTATCCTGAGCGCCTTGATAACTTGTCCGCTTGTTTGCCTTGCGGCACCTGAGCCTTGGACCATCGAGGACGTACTTGATGCCTCTTCCAAACTCTCTCAGCAGATGCGATATCCGGAGGCCGCACCGCAAAAGCCTCTGCCGCAGGTCTTTGTCTTGGTATCGTTTTCTATGCCCGAGGCTTCTTTAGAACGTTTGGCCCGTGATGCCAAAGACGCCGGGATCCCGTTGGTTTTCCGCGGCGTGCCGGAGACCAAAGAATCGACGGACTCTAAACTTCCGCTCCTTAATCCTCAGTCGCTGGTAGCCTTCCAGTCCCTAATCGATTCCGGCGCCGATGTTCAGCTCAACCCCGGACTCTTCTCCGAATTCAATATCCGTCAGGTTCCCGCCTTAATCCTCAAAGAAGAAAGCTCCGCTTCCTCGGACGGGTGCATCCAAAGCGCTAAAGCCGTCATTGTCCCCGGAGACGTGACTTTGGGATACGCCTTAGATCGTTTAACAGACCGTAAAGACTCGATCGGAGAGGCGGCCCGCGCTCTGCGCGCCAAACTTGGGAACCGACCGTAATGCTTAGCATCTTTCCTCGCGCCTTAATCAGCTCTGCCCTTCTAATGCTTTTGAGCTCCCCGGCTGGCGCTTACGATAAACAGTCGGCAATGGATGCAGCCAAAGAAGAAGCCGCTAAGCTGTCGATCAAAGACATCCTCACCGAGAGCTCAGCTTCCGGCACGGTTCCGGAATACGGATCGGACGTATCTGAACTCAAGGATCTGTTTGCTAAAGGTCAAGGCAATCTTCTGACGCCCGGCAGCTCAAAAGCCGACGGATGTTTGTCGCAAACTTCTATGGACTGCCGAGCCGTCCAGGTGATTTACGACACACATTCAAGACCCGGCTGGGAGGAATCTGATTTCGACAACATCTTGGCAGATCGCGATCATCTTTTAAACAAAGTGCCTGATCTTCCGTCTAACGGTCAGGAAATCTGCGAAACCATCACCACGACTCGGCCGCCTCAGACTGACTTTGCTGTCTGCGAAGAAACCACGGTCGGCAGTTCCACTCAGTCCTGCTTTGAGGGCTGGACAGAAAAGCTCGACGTCTCCACGTTATTTGAATGTATTGCTCGCACCGGTAAGAAGCTCACCGTTGAGTGCCTCGCTGACTACAATGAAACGAGCCAAGACTACACATGTCTGCATACACCGCCTCAGACGTGCCACGTCGGAGAAAAAGTTCAAATCCAAAGCACCTATCAATATCGCTGTAAAACTCAGCAGTTTGAACAAAACACTTATCGATGCAATCGATATCTGGAAGTGGTCGGATACTCAGGATGCGAAATCGGCAAGTTCTTTGAAGCTCAGTCCGAGACTTCGTCTTCGCTTGGCAAAGACGCCTGCAACGGAGGGGACGTTATTGAACTTAAATATCAATGTTCTAATGATCTGATCCCCAGACTTCGCATAGAAACCAACGTTAAAAATTCCGCTAACTTCGGTTTTGAGATACAGGCGGCCGACTTTCAGAACGAACATTACTTCTCGAACTGCAAAGGCGTCTGGACCGGACAAACCCGCTGCATCGGAGTCAACTGCACCGTCGATATCAAGATGGACATCTATACCCGTCCGGGTGAATGGGATTACTCCGGTTCCATCCAAAAGCGTTTTTCTTTCCAGAAAAACGTCAACGACATTTCCTTAGACAAGTGGCGCACCACCTGCGTCAGCGATGACGGCAAAGTCGTGGAGTTCGAATCATGATCCGTCTTCCTTTAATCGTCCTTTTGTCCTCCCTGACCGTCCTGTCTTCTGCGCCTGTCCGTGGCGCCTGCACGGACGGCCCCGAAGTCTGTGTCGACGGTCCCGGCTCCAAGTTTATTAATGGCGTTGAGGTCTGGCGCGAATGCTGGAACTATCAAACCACGCGTCACTGCACTTCAAGCTCGACTGTCGATTATTGTTCCGGCCTAAAACAAACACCGGGTTGTCGTCAAACAAAAGCAGAGTGTCTGAGTTACAGCCTGACCGGTACCTGTATGTCTTGGAACAGTACTTATATCTGTTCCGAAGAAGTAAAAGAAACAGAAAACATCGAAATTCTCGATAGTTCTCATACCGTTATATCCGGAACGGATACGACGACTTGTTCAAGTTTCTTAGACAATCCCGACTGCTATATCGCAGAAGAGAAATGTATCGAAGGTCCTGAGACACGAATCATTAACGGCGTAGCCGTTTATAAAGAGTGCTGGAAGAAAGAACTCGCTTTTGCCTGCGCTGCTCCCGGCGCCTCCAACAGCTGCCAAATCCTCGCCTCTAAAGGCTGTCAGCCCATAGGAGAAAAAGTTTGCGAGCGAGTCGGTGCCGACGGTTCCTGTGCGCAGTATTCGCAGAAGTTCCACTGCGTTAATACCGATCCGATTGAAGGCGATGACATCACGCCGGAAGGCACACCGGCTAAACCGGGCTTTGATCTTCTTGCCTGTAAAACAGCTACGGAAGGCATGACCTGTAAAGCCTCCGGTTACTCCTGTATGCAGACCAACGATAAAGGCGAATGCATTCAGCGCAAATACATCTATAACTGCACCAAATCCCTAAACGAAAACTCTTGTGTTGCCTTAGAAAAACTCCCCGAATGCGAAGTCCGTAAGTCAATCTGTATCGAACGCGACGGCCCGAAGTGCCTCGCCTATAAAAAAGAAATCTTCTGTAAAGGCGACTCGGAAATCTCCGCCCCGGGCGCCGACATCATTGATTCAAATATTGTCATCGGCTCCATTGAACCCTCGGACACTTGTCTTCCTCTTAAAGATAATCCGGCCTGCACGGTGCTTCGAACGGAATGTGTCGAAGGCCCGGCAGAAAAGATCATCAACGGCGTTCCCGTCTATAAAGACTGCTGGAAGTATGAGCATGTTTATGTCTGCGGAGCCTCCGGTGACGGCTCCGAAGAAACCAAGAACGACTGCGGTAAGTTCGAAGCCGATAAAGACTGTGTAAAAGTCTCTTCCGAATGCATTGCGGTCGACGACCAAGGCAAATGCTTAACTACTGCCCACACCTACCGCTGTGTAGAAAAAGAAGGCTCCGTCGTCACGGAAACCATCTGCCGCCCCGCCGAATGCTTGGACGGCATCTGCGAGGGCTCCGGTGATCCGGCCGACTCCGACTTCTCTAAAGTCATCACAATGCTTGAGACCGCGCGTCAAGGCGCCCTTTACGGCGACTACGACAACGGCCGCTTCTTTAACGGCGAAGTCGATGAATGTTCCAAGAAAGTCTTGGGATTCTCTTGCTGCGACACCAAAGTCAAAGCCGGAACAGCCAATTCGTCTGCGTTCGGCAAAGCGATGAGCTTTGCCGGAGACGTCACGGTAGAAACCGTCAAATACATCGGCAGCCCTTATGTGTACGACGTGTTGTCAGCCTCTGACGCCACCTCCGGCATCCTGAATATGCTCTACGGCGATGCAACGAGCGGTATCTACAATCCGTCGCTCTCTTTCTATGGTTTCGGAATGACGCTCCAAGGGGGCCAAATGTATTTCACGTTTGACCCCACCTCTTTCGCCATGTCCGTTGCCCTCCAAATCGCATTGGACTATCTCCAGTGCGAACCGAAAGAGCAAACCTTAATGCTCAAGAAAGGTCAGAAGCTCTGCCACTACGTCGGAACCTACTGTTCTAAGAAAGTCGTCACCTGCGTCGAAAGAAAAGAAAGCTACTGCTGCTATAACTCGCCGCTTGCCCGAATCCTTCAGGAACAAGGTCGTCCTCAATTGGGCAAAGGCTGGGGCTCGGCTCAGAATCCTCAGTGCGAAGGCTTCACCCAAGACGAACTCGAACGCCTGGATTTTGACGCAATGGACTTGTCTGAGTTCGAAGCCTTAATCGTCCAAAAGAACGAACTTGATTCCGCGGCAGCCAAAGATCGAGGAACCGCTCATACCAAGAATTTGGTCGATAAAGACTTAGGCGCTTACGTGCCGCCCTCCGTCGGTTCTTCTCATGTCGTCGATCCCAGCTTCACGGGTACGCCGACCGCGCCCAACCGTCCGTCATCGCCTAAAGCGCCCTCTAAGAATCTTAAAAACTAACTTTCAATTATGTGCAAAAGACCACAAAATCTTTGTCTGCTTTTATCGCTTGCTTTAACGCTCACGACGCCCGCGTCGCTTGCCGCTTCCTTTTGGGATGAAGACGTCTGGAACTCGGATGACCGCGGTTTTCTTTACTACCCGCCCGAAGGATTAAAGAAGAAAGTCCCGGATCCTAATGCGCCTAAAGATCTCTCTTTAATCCTAAGCGCGGCAGAACTTAGAGCCGAATACACCAAACGATTAGAAAACGCGACCTTTCTTCCGACGGAAGCCAACGTCTTAGCCTTCCAAGAGGTCAACTATTTCGTTCAAGAAAAAGCCGCTCTCTTTACCGACATGAACCGCCGGGTTTCCTGGCAGAACCCGCAGTTTGATTTCTCAACCCTTAATCCGGCTGCTAACTTTGCTCAAGTCTCTTTAAAAGAAGACAGAAACCAAATCCGTAAAGAACAGATTCCGCAGATCGCACAAGGCTGGGGGCTGATGTATTTCTACCGCTCTGACTGCCGCTTCTGTGCTTTGCAGTCGCCGCTGGTAAAACAGCTCAAAGACACGTTCGGTTTTGAAGTACTCGCGGTATCTCTGGACGGTTCCTCTAATGATCATTTCCCGGACGCGCTCCCCGACAACGGCGTCTCCAAACTTTTAACCAACGGTTTGGGACTCGACCGAGTACCTGCGCTGTTCATGGTCAAACGCGATCAATCCGCTTCTTACTTAGTGTCTTCCGGCGTACTTTCTCTCGAAGACATGCTAAGCCGCATCCAGACGCTCGCCTTAAGCAAGCCCGGAGAGTCACTTTTCGGCGGCGCACAAGCCGAAAACTCTGTGCAAAAGACCACAAACTTTTCTGCCCCTGACGCCTTAGCCGCGACTCCCGTAACAACGCAGGCCGTCCCTCCGTCCCTTTAATCCTCTTCAGCCATGACCCGTAAATTCACAAAACTCTTCTCAGCTTTGGCTCTGAGCACCTGTCTCTTCACTGCAGACGCTTCCGCAGGCTTCATGAAAGACTTCTATTCTGCCGCAGGTTCTTATCAAGGCAATGTCACACCGGCAGGTGTCTATCAGTCTTCCGGCATGAATACCGTCACAGGCGGCGGATTTGTCTATCGAGCCCCGCGCAAAGACTTCAATGCGTTTTATTTCACTCCGCCTTCTCTGTCTGCCGGCTGCGGCGGCATTGACTTATTTCTTGGCGCCTTCGGTATCCCTTCTCGAGAAGAGTTTGTCGCATTCCTGCGCAACATCGGAACCGCACTTCCCGGCTTAGCTTTTCAGCTTGCCCTTCAGTCGTTAGCACCCGACCTCAATGAACAAGTCACCAGCTTCCGTGACATGATTCGCCAGTACACCAATATGTTCCAGGACTCCTGCACCTCTGCACAAAACCTCTTGAAGATGAGCGGCGCAGAACAATGGATTCAAAAGACGGGCTTTGATGCTCGCAATGCTTTGCGGGCATCAGGTATCGTTTCCGACGCTTCCGAGGCCGATGCGAAGACCCGCACGGACGGCGCCGCGGTTTTGGATTACGCGCCGACCCGTAAAGACTCCGGCGGAAATGTGGTCGATGCCCCGGAGTTAAACCTCACGTGGTCCCTGCTTTCCGGCGGCAGCTTTAATGCTTCTTACAGCAAAGAATTAAAAGAACTCATGATGACGCTCGTGGGCACCGTCATTTATGTCCGTGAAGGCTCCGGTAAAGATACGGTGACACGTGCCATCCCGATCGCCGGTCAGGACTTAGTGGGTTTTCTTTTCGGACGCCCCGACACCCAAGTCTTAGAGAGTGAAGCTTTCCGGCTCCGCTGTGTCGAAGAAGACAGAGATGATCGCTGCTTGACTGTTAAAAAGACCACGCTCGATGAAGTTAACCTTCCCTATGAATTCATGAAGGCAGCATCAAACTACAGAAACTCCATCCTGCGCCGCGACCCAAATCTTGTCTCCGAAGCCGACATGCTGCTTTTAGCTTCGTCTTCCACCATCCCTTTAATCCGTCTGATCAATGCCACCGCTTCTCATCGTTACTTAGGTTTCTCTCAAGACATCATGCGCATCTACGTCGAAGCTGCCGCTTTTGAAGCCGTCATACGAGCCATGGATCGTCTGTCTTTAGACATCAAGGCCGCAGCTTCCGCCTCTTCCGCTTCTCAGACCGGCGTCATTGCCGCCGAACACCTAAAGGTCATTGAGGCAAGAATCGATGAAGTTCGCAAAGACATCGCATCGCGCAGCGATGCGGTCTTTCAGCAGATGAGCCGAGCCCACTCTTTCATTACGCAGATTGAGCACTTGGAAAGAAGTGTCAAAGGCGCCTTAGCCGCTGACTTAGCGGCCAACCTTTCCTTCGGAGAAAACCTCTAATGGTGATGGACTATTACGCCTACTGGAACGGAGGCCAAATTCGAGACTTATTCGAAGCCTTGGTTTCGATTTGCTCCGGCTCCTCCTACGAAGGTCTGCTTAAAACTGCCGTGCTTGCCGGCTTTCTTGTCACGCTCACCGGCGCCCTTCTGAAGTGGCAGGGATTGGCTTCAAAGGTTTATCTTTTTGCTGCCGTCTTGTTCTACTCTGTAATGCTCGTCCCTAAAGTGGATGTCGCTATACACGACGAACGAAGCGCCGATGTTTATGTCGTAAGCAACGTCCCGTTCGGCGTCGGATTCTTCGCGTCTGCCACTTCTAAAATCGGACACTTTCTCACCGAAAGTTTCGAAACCGCTTTCTCTCTGCCGGACGCCGAACGATTCTCCAAGTTCGGCTTGGTCTATCCTCAGCGTGCCTTAAATAGTCTTTTAGCCGCCGGACCCGTAACACCGGAAGGTCGCGCCCTAACCGATCGTGTTATTGCCGACTGCATCGGCCCCGAACTCTTGGATCATCCCGATAAAGCGGCCGAGCTCAGCCACTCAGGCGACATTTGGACCACGATTTCCGCAGACGGCTGGATCAATCCGGCACGCTCCTCCGTCTCTTCCGACGGCACCGTCCAAAGATGCGATCAGGCGCTCCAAAGTCTCGACCAGCATCTCAATACCGTTGAACTCGACTTTTTGTCTAAGCGCCTCGGTACCGTTCTGGTACCCGAAAGAATAGATCCCGCCGACGTCATTCGCCGAACACTTCCGCAAAGCGAAGCACTTCTTCTCGGTGTTTCTCGTTCCTTGGAACAGAGTCTCAAGCATTCCGTCATGCTCACCGCGCTTCCGCGCGGTATGGCTTCCATCGCCGCGCAGGCCGGCGCCCCTTTAGATCTCGCCGCAAAATATTCTGCTTCTCAAGCCAATCTCACATCCGAAATCAATTACCGCACGTTGGTGCGTTTAGCAGAACACAGCCTCCCTAAAATCCGCAACTGCGTTGAATTCATCGTCATTGCCGCCTTCCCCTTAATGCTCCTTTTGATGGTGGCCTCGGGAAGCGCCGCCGGCGCGGTTTTTCGGTCGTTTTTCGTGTTGCTGATTTGGTTCCAGCTGTGGGCGCCGCTCCTCTCCGTTGCTAACTATCTGATGATTTCCGTAGACGCCAATCCGATGAATCGTATTGCAGCAGAATTCGGCGGAAGTACTTTGCTGGCAGCCGGAATCATTCGTGAAGCCGGCGCCACCTCCCAAGCCATTGCCGGAAGCATCATGCTTTTGATTCCCGTAATTGCCTTCGCACTTGCCAAGGGCAGCGATATGGCTTTTGTCTCCATGGCCACCGGTTTAATGGCCCCTGCACAAGGCGCATCTTCCGGCGCCTCAGCTCAAGCAGCCGCCGGAAACTTCAATGCTGGAAACGTCTCTATGGGAAATTCATCCATGAACTCGACTTCCGCAAATAAATCCGACCTTTCTTCCTCTTGGAGTGATCCTTATGCTTCTAAATCTCAGACAGCTTATGGCTCCGTCACCAGAGATGAGACCGGAACCGTCACAGGCATGGCTCGAACTTCCATTGATCTGGGTGTTACTTCTTCCGGTGCATTAACTCATAGCCGCACGACAGGCACTGCCTCCTCTTCCGCAACGACTTTGACTGCTTCTGAGAATCAGGTCCTTTCTCTCTCATCGGCTGCCTCTTCTTCAAATGCAGTCAGTCGAGAATTTGCTCGAGCCATGAGTCAAGGATTATCCGAACGTCTGAGTGCCGGTCAGTCAACCGCCGGATCTTCCTCATCTTCTTATTCGAAGAGCTCAGGAGAATCTTCAACAGTTTCCAGAGGCTTATCGAATTCCGAGAACTTGTCATTCACGAGTGGTGCGAAACTTCAAGCCGGAGGCGGGGAAGCTCAATTCTCAACGAATGCTTCAAAGGAAGCGGCCAAAGATGCCAAGGCAGCATCTTCGGCTTCGCCTGAGAATGTAAATCTAGCCGCTGCTCAAAGTCCGGCTTTACTAGGAACCTTACCGACGCAAGCCAAAGATCCCGAAGGAAAACCTGTTGCACGCCACGTACAAAATGCGATGTCCCATCTTCGCGGGGCGGCTGAAGCTGCAGGAATGGGAATCGGACTGGAGGCAAAAACTGCTCAGCAGTTCGTAGACACTGCAACGGACTCTCAAAGCGCCGCGACCCAGCGTCAGAAAGCTGAGGCCTACCATGCGCTCAAGAGCACAGCGAAAGAAATTGCTGCCTCGGCTTCAAATGATGATATGCGCCGAGCGGCTGAAAACTTCTCGGCTGCGCTGGATAAAGCCTATCGTACCTCTAATGATCATGGCCGAATGCTCTCAGAGACGTTCTCTGCTTCTCGATCTCAGTCAGAGAACCTAAGCGGAACGAATCAAACAGTCGTTAATAACGACATCTTGGTTATGCAAAAATTACTGTCTTCAGACAACTTGTCTGCAGAATCGCATCTTAAAGCTCTCTTCGATTCTTCTGATAAGCGAGAGTTTTTAGGCGCTTCAGCTGCTGCAGATTCTTACGACCGTGCTGCAGATGTCCGACACTTAGGTCCCGGACAAATACAAGAAACCGCTCTTCGGCAAAACGCCCTTAAACGTCAAGGAGAAACCTCCTTCTCCGCTTTGCAGCTCATGGGTGAAGGAGTAATCGGTAAACAAGCAAAATCCTTTAGAAACAATGCAGAAAATTCCTCGCTCGCTTCGTCCTCATTAAACGCCGGGAGGGAAGATTTCAACAAGAAATTTGATGAGCAGGAAGAGGCTAACGCAATAGGTCTTTTGAACCAAGGTGCAATGACTGAGTTACGGAATGAACATAATAACGACTCTTCTACTCGCTACCTAAACGAACAAAAAGGCATGAGCACCCTCTTGCTTAATTCGCTTGCGGGAGGACTTGGCTACCGAGGACCGGGGTTAGAAAAGTATGAAGAGGATGAGAGATGATCTTCTTTTTTCAGGCTTTCCAGCTTTCATATAACGAAAAACTGAAACGTCCTTGCCTACTTCCAAAAACGGGCATCTAATTTGTCTAATATATTTGACACTTTTAAAGTGTCTATCATAGAATACAGTCTATGGAAATTAAGCAAACACAAAAATTTCACAAGTGGTTTTCAAAACTTGACAACGTCACTTCCGCTATAGTTTTTGCCAGGTTGCTCGTTGTCAGCATGGGCTCGCTCGGGCTTTGGAGAAGTGTGGGAAAAGGCGTTTCTGAGTTAAAGATAGACCACGGTCCGGGATATCGAGTTTACTTCACCTTCAGAGGTGGCGAACTGATTTTGCTTCTAGTTGGAGGCGACAAACGACACCAAAACGAAGATATAAAAAAAGCTCAAGAAATGGCTCAGTGTCCGATCGAAGACTGTGAAAACTTTTTTGAAGGCAATAACGATGAAAACGCTAAAAGTAAAAAAAATGGATGTTGATGACTTCATCCGAGACGATAAATCCGCCGCTGTTTTTCTAAATGAAATGATTAAGCTCGATAGCGGAGACGGCTCTATGGTTCGCCTTGCTATCGGAAATATCATCAAATGTCACAATGTTTCTGAAATAGCTAAAACAGCCTGTGTTTCAAGAGCCAGCCTCTACAGTGCCTTTAACAAAGACGGAAACCCGTCTTTCGATATGGTCCAAAAAGTTTTGGCTGCTATGGGGTTGGGCATTCAATTTGTGCCGTTGGAAAATCGCTAAACAAAGGATGTTAATTTAGGAAGCAAACAACCTCTTGAGACGTTGCTCTACGTCGACTAACTCGGCCTAAATGGTGAAGCTTGTAAAAGCCTCTGGCTGATTAGCCTCAGTCGCTGTTCACGCTGTTCGCGAATTTATCGTAATGCGATTGCATTGTCTAGTCAGTTTGCATTTGATCCAACCCAATTCCTCATTGTCGATTTTTGGTTTTCCGGGAGCAACAGATTTTTTGCGGTTCCGTATACCAAAGCAAGGTGCGCTACTCACAAGTCTTCAATTCTGACTCTAATAGAACCTTGTTCTTTCAAACGTTGCTGAGCCTTTTGAATAAGTTGTTCATCTTCGTCGTCGATGAAGGCTTTGTTTGACGAGGGATTCTGAGTGTTCTTTGCCTTCTCTCCTTCTAGCTTCTGTTTTTCAAAATTCTTTGTTTTCACGGGAATTCGGGACGAGTCTTGACTCCAAGCAGGAACGTACTTCTTTGTCTTATTGGAAGAGTGCTGATCAAAAGGTTTCACAAGACCTCCTTCTGCTGCCTGCCTGAACAACTTACTAACGGTAGAAGATTTCGACTCAGGCAAATTAAGCCTCTGCCTGAGAGACGCATTATTCGCCGGCTCGCTAAGAAGATATCTCAGCACGGTATGCAAATATACCGTCCAGTTCCTTTTATCCAATGAAAGGAGCTTCAATGGTTTTTCAAACCAAAGCGTCACTGTTATTGAATTTTTCCGGACCTTAATTTCAGGAACCGGAAGACTGCGAGATTCTAGTTCTTTGACGATTTTTCTCCAGCCGTGCCCTTGTCCATCAACTAAGCCAAGATTTTTCATTTCGGAGAAAATTTTTTCATTCTTAATGGCTGGTCCGCCATCAAGAAAATGGAGAGGATCCAGGACTGGCAGGCCTGAATTTGTTATCTCGACTCTGTTTTTGAAAACTTCTATAACTATTCCGTCGCCTTCGGAAGATAGATCTTGGTGGGCAAAGGCATTGCTAAGCAACTCTCTAACAACAGCTTGTGGAATTGATAATTCAACAAGCCTTCTCCCGCTTTCTAGATCAATGCGTTCGCGTCTCGGAATCAAACCATTGAGCTCCCGGTAGATTGATTTAAACGCCTCGACGATTCCTTCTTTGAACTCTTTGTCAAAAACAACAGGAGCCAAATTATCGTTGCCGCCGTACGAGACAATCCGAACCCGCTTTCCAGCCAGTCGATTGAAGTCCGATAAATTTCGAGCCAAGAGATAGACGCTAAAAAGTGGAATCTGATACGTTGACCCGGCCTTTTTGATCAAACCGAGTTTTTCAAGATAACGGAGTTGTTCTTCTTTGTTGTCCGCAATCTCCATTCTTGAAAGCCTGAGATATGACTCAGCATTCAAAAGCTCGAGAACTTCTGGGCCGGACAAAGCCGAAGCAACAATGGAACGTTCATTTCGACCATCAGGAGCCTCCTTTTCTTCGGTATCTAGAAACGATTGAGGCGATTTTTCCCAGATAAGAGACCTCTCCATACTTGGATTAATGTCAGAAGTCATGAAACAGCTAAAGCTGGCACACTGAGCGGAAAACAAAACAGGGCAACTCACCTGAGGATTGTTACCATCAACTCTTCTCTCAGCCTTATCCCTGTCGTAGGTCAAACCTGTGATTGTCCATTCCGCACTCATACAGAGTCTCCTTCATTCGCAACTATACAAAACAACCGACAGAAATTAAATAACGTTAAATAGCATTAAATAAATATTTATTTATTTTTAAACGATAAATTTTATATTCGGATTGAATAAAAGAAATGCTAAAAAATAAAGTGTCTGCTTTAGACCGTTTTTTGCCTCAGAAGTTCACTCGCAACCTCAGGGTTTCAATTTGGTAACCAAAAGGATATCAACAAACTCAAAAAGCTTCTTCTCTCCATTGCAAGCAATGATCAATGAACTGCCTTGCCTCAAGCCTCTAAATATGGTGTCGCCCTTCGTTACCAAGAAGGTTTTTAGTTCGTCAAATTTTTCCGGCTTTCCATCTTTCCCGGGATAGCGAACTCTAATCGTAACCTCATTGCCGTCCTGGATAACCGGGCCTGTACCTTGAGACGTAATTAGAAAACGCCTCTCATCCTCTGAACTCATTTGTTTCCATCCTGAATCAGGATTGTCCAATTCATTGTCAATTTTCCGCAAAGCAGAAAGCATATTGCTTTCTATTTCCTTTCTACGCACTTCTTGTGCGGCAATTTTCTCTTTAACTCCTGAGTAAACACAAAGAACGTATGGAAACTGAATATTAATCTCGAAGTTTGTGTCGCAATACTGGGCAGCAAAATCCAGAAGATATTTTCCGTGCACGAGGCCCGGCTGCTGGTAGTACAAAGAGTCGCCTCTGCGGCAAGCAATGAGTTCCGCAGGCGAATTCACCAGACAAAGCCGCTGAGCTTTTTCAGCGCTCGCCACTTCTTGTGTAAAGAAGCTCGAAAACGCAATGCCTAAAGCTACACCGATAATTGGAAAAACGGTCATTTTCATAACTCACCCTTAGAAATACTCTTTCCTTAGCCATTCTTTGAAAAAATCATCGTCAATACGTAGCCCGCTGGCATCCTTATAAAAAATGCCTTGCTCAAGCAAAGCTCGAGCTGAGGATTGCACACTGCTAACCGAAGCCAAGCTATGCCTATTCACAAACTCTGAGGACGACGGGTTTTCGACGGCACCGTCCTTGGCAACGGCAAAAACCAAACATTTTTGGTTGAAGCTTAGTCCCGAAAGAGCCTCTTTATAGAAGACAGAGTATTCCTCAACGATGGAATTAATGACGTTGTCCAAAATTTCAGTCGTAACAGAACCGTTCTTAGGAGTTTCTGCAAAAAGTCTATTCAAAACCAACTGAATCGGTCCAGTGCCTCCGGAAAATTTTGAGTAGATGCTTTCGAAGATCTCAGCAGAAATCCTTTTTCCCGCCTTTTGAAACTTACTTCTTGCAAAAGAGCAATATTCACTGAACTCGATAGGTCCCAAGTGGATCAGCCCTGAGCTTCTGAAGACTACTCCATACTTTTCAAGAAACTGTATAGAACTGCCTTGTGTCTCACAAACCGAAAAAATCATTCGAACGCTCGAATGGCTTTCAATTATCTTTCCTAATGCACTTAATCCATCGACTTCTCTGAAGGATGCCAGCTTTTCAAAACCGTCAATTGCTAAAACAACCTTCTTGTCGAAGCTTTCAAGAAATGAGAAGAATTCCTCAATTATCTTTTCCGGCTCTCGTATCGATCTCAAGCTAAAAGAATGTGATACCACCTCAGAGCTCGGATCCATAGTCATGCTCAACCCGAGTCTGCGACAGAGGCCGGCAAGCTTTTCGAAACTTTCATGATCGTTCCTAAGCGATCTGAAAATACCGTCAACCAGGAAAAAAGCAAATTCTTTGAGGCTTCCGCATACACCGGCATCAACGCAAAGACACCCGAATTCTTCTTTGAAGCTGGCTTTGTGAAAGACGTGTTCGATAAGATGATTCTTTCCTAACCTTCTTGCCGAATGCAGGACAACATTCTTGCCTTCACGAATGCACTCCTCTAGTACTTTGGCCTCATTTGAACGACCACAAAAGTATTCCTGAGAAAGATAGTCGCCGACAACAAAAGGATTGAGCATCTTATCTATTTCTCAATTATTTAAATTTCAATAATTTGATTTTAAATAATCAGATTACTCCCACAAAGCCGTCTCTTGTTGTGTTCAGAGTTTCACTTTATAGGAGCACAAAGGCGCTGACCAATATTTTGTGTTTACAAACTGGCGCTTTTTTGAACACAACGCAGTCAGAAAAGGCCTTTGTGTTTAGAAATCAGCGTTTTTTTGAACACAAAGTAGCTGGAAACCACTTTTGTGTTTAGAAAATGGCCTTTTTCTAAACACAAACCTAAAATCCCCAACCTTTTGGGCCGTTGTGTATGAAAAATTGACCTTTTCTGACTTCAACAGGAAGAATCAAAAGGGAGTATCTTTCCTAGCAAGGAGCCGAAAAATGTCCCAGACGATTACTTTGAAATTGAGCGATACGGACGCCGCAATGCTTTCTGAGTTATCCGAGAAAGAAGGAAAAACTCGCGAAGAATTAGTTTTAGAAGCTTTACATAACTATTTGCTCTGCCGTATTAATAACAAGATCATTTCTCTTTCACCTGATGTCTTCGAGGCTTGCTCCGAGATAATTTTTGAACCGGAAACAGATAAAGAAATCTTGGATCGTCGGCAGAAGTTGATGGACTTGAAGCCTGTTTGGGAAATCGCTTAAAAGAAGAGCCATAAAATCACTCTAAATCTCAGTGGCTTATAGGCCCGCGGTGATTTAAAGTTTCTAACCTTCTAACCACTGAACGAATTGTCTTGCACCAGTTGAGAAAACAAGCTTGACCCTCCTCAAGCCTTTTTGGCCGCCCTGATCTCCGAGATATGTTTTTTCCATGCGTTCGTCCGTGTCAACATTATGTTCTAACGTATCTTTCAGAGCTTTGACGATACGGAAATCAAATATCCACTCGCGTCTGCCTGCCTTAACTTTCAGTTTGTTTCTAGGGTTGATGTCTTCAGGCTCTTCAATCACATCTAACCCTGCCGCCGCAAAATAGACCTGCACATAGGCTCGCAAGGTAGCTACATCTTTGACGGGATGCTTATGATAATTAATCGCCGATAAAAATCGATTCAGGACAAAAACCACGAACTCGAGAGAGCCTTCGCTTAACGTCTCAACAATAGGACCCGCACCGACCTGCCCTGGAATCCTTCCGTCCAAAAGTTGCTCTGCGTACAGCCGAGCCATGGAGCGTCTAACTTCTAAATTCGGATAATCCAGAAGAAAAGTTTCTCCGGGCTCCGGTGCTTTGATTGTTAAGTAACCAGCTTGAGTGAGCAAAGCGATATCGGACAAAGAGCCTGAAACTCCGAGCAGCTCCGAACGAGAAATTCTCTTTTCTCTTGAAAACTCTTCCGGCGCTTTAACTGCTTGAGTTTTGAGACATTTCAGAAGTGAAGCTGTGCCTCCGGTTTCGAACCAATAAGCTTGAAAATCTCTTGAAGATTGTGCGAGGAAATTGAGCAATGACCAAGGCGCGAGGACTTTCGTACTTCCTGTTTCTTCAAAACAATACCCTCCATATTGTGCGACAAGCTGCTTCATGAGGTCATCCCTGCTTATGGAAAGTTCTTTCTCGGATTTCTCAATGTAGTTTTCAAAATAACCTTCAACCTCTCCTCGTGTAAAACCAACTAATGAACCATAACGAGGATCCAAAGAAAGATCTGTGAAGTGGCCAAACTCAGAGGAAAGACAAACCTCATCGAACAGGATAATTCCGGTGACAAAGACAAACCGTAAAACTCTCTCATTGGCGCTCAGCCCTGCATAGAACTTTGAGAGTTGTTCTCTGACTGCTGCAAACAATTCTTCTTGGCCAAGACAGTAAGTCAGCGGCGAGTCATATTCATCAACAAGAACAACCAAAGAATTGCTGTCCAACGTCTTCAGCCATTCAGACCACTGATAGAAAATGCTTTCTGCCGAGCCGGGGACATAACTAAAGCCAACACGGGAGAAGTTTCTGACGATAAGTGAAGCTAATCGTTCAGAAAACTCTTCCGGCGAAGAAAAATACTTCGCCTCAGAAAAGTCAAGCTTCACAACGAGATATTTAGTCTCGTTTTTATAAAGTCCCTCAATGGCTAAGCCTCTGAACTCCTTTAATCCATATTTGAACAAGGACTCGAATGTGGAAATCAAAAGCGACTTGCCGAACCTCCTAGGACGGACAAAAAAATACTTGGATTTTTGAGAAGCGAGGTCATAGATGAGTTCGGTTTTGTCCACATAGATCTCATCAAATTGTCTTAGTGCGGAAAAATCCGATGTTCCCAACGGCAAGTTTTGGATCATTTTTGTTCCATTTTTGTTTCTCAAACTAATCTTCTTCTCATTCTAACGATCGGCTTGGTTTTCATGACTTTTTGGATAGTTCAACGTCAATCCTCAGGATTTCACCGAATTATCCAACTGACTCTAAAAGCTAAAATAATTCACGAATCCTCAAACCCGAAGAAGAAAAATTGTTCCGAAAAGTCCTGACGCTCTTGTTTTGTTCGGCTGTCTTATGCACATCATGGACAGCTCATTCCGCAGACAAACCTGCGGAAGTCAGGATTGCTGTCCTTTTCACGGAAGATCCGCTGTTTTTCATCAACACCTTCGCTCCGACTTTGGATCATCTGCGCAAGTCGCTTCCTCTATACAAGATCGTCACCAAGGAAATTTCGGGCCATGAGTCTCCGGAAGACATCAAAAAAGAACACTTCAGCTTCCTGATTTCTTCGGCTGGCTTCTACGCTTCCTTTGATCCGTCGTCTGCGGGCTTAAGACAAATTGCCACGCGTCATGATGCTCGAGCGAAAACCGCTTCTGAATCCATCGGCTCAACCATCATCGCGTTAACGGACCGCAGTGATCTCAACCAGATGGAAGATCTCCGAAAGAAGCGCCTTGTCACGAGAGACATCGATTCGCTTTCCGGCTGGCTCGGCGCCAAAGGCAAACTTGCCGACCGCATCAGCGCTAAAGAAGATCAGCCGCACCTCTTCAGTACGAAGTACAGCTATCCGGACGTCTACTCTTACCTTCTTTCTGGTGAAGCCGACGCCGCAGTAATCCCGACCTGCGAACTAGAGAACATCTCTAACGCCCGCCTCTTCAAAGTCATCGACGAAGAGAAGACTTCCCTTTCCTGTAAGAGCTCATCTCCGCTCTACCCGGACTTTGTGTTCTCGTCGTTTCCGGACGCTTCGCCTGAGGTCGTTAAGAATTTCACAGTCAGCCTTCTGACAATGCCGAAGATGCCGGACGGCGCCTCTTGGGGAATCGCTAATGACTTTCGATCCGTGCTTCAGCTCTTCAAAAAATTGGAACTCGGTCCTTACCGGCCGGAACCTTTCTCTGTTGGGGTTTTCATAAAGAAGTACAAAACGGAAGTTTTTCTGGCGCTTGCCCTGCTTCTCGGCGTGCTCTTCCACATCTATCGTTCGAACTCTTTGGTCTTCCAAAGAACGGCCGAGCTGAGAGAAGCCATTGATCAGCGCGACCGAGTCGCCGAAGTCGCAAGAAACTCTCTGAAGCGCCTCAGCCAAATGGAAAAGCGCGGCATCCTTTCCCAGCTCTCACATATGTTCGCGCACGAACTTAAGCAGCCTTTGTCGACCGTAGTGAATTACGCAAACGGCCTCAAGATGTACGGAGAGCAAAAGACGTTCGATCCGATCGTGAGCCAAGGCATTGAAGCCATTGCCTCCGAATCTTCTAAAGCCGCTCAGATCGTCGACAGAGTTCGAGAGTACGCGAAGTCTTCCAGACCGGTGGATTCGCAGAGCACAACGGACTTATCACAAGTCACGCGCAAAGCCATCGATGCTTTCCGACTTTATGTCTCGACGCAATGCCGACTTCAAATCGACTTGCCGCAAAAAGCCGAGATCAATGGCGATCCGTTTGAACTGGAAATCCTCGTCCTTAATCTTCTGAGAAATGCAGCAGACGCCGTTGAACCGCTCAAAGACAAGGCGCTCATAAAAGTTTCTGTAGCTTCTGAAGATGCCGATTGGGTCTTGTCCATCATGGACAACGGGCCGCCCGTCCCTGACGAAGTGCTGGAGCGCATGAAAAAAGCTCTGCAAAACTCACTTAAAGCCGACGGCTTGGGACTCGGACTTAAGATTGTCTTTGCAATTGCTGAAAGACATCGTGTTGAACTTAAGTTCTCTCGCGTTGACCCGCAAGGCTTGCGCGCTGAAATTCACTTTAAAAAGGTTTCACAATGAAGTCATCCAAACTTACGCCTGTCGTCCGAATCGTCGATGACGATGAAAAAGTCCTCGCCTCCGAAGCCTTTTTGGTGAATATGGCTGGCTTCCGAACCTCCACTTATAACAGTGCTAAGGAATTCCTGGAGAAAGACGATCCGCTCTTCCCGGGATGTGTGATTTTGGACATCCGTATGCCGGAGATGAGCGGCCTGAAGCTACAAGAAGAAATGAAAAAGCGCGAGATCGACCTTCCGATCATTTTTCTGACCGGCCACGGCGACATTGACATGGCAGTCAAAGCCATGCTCACCGGCGCCACCGATTTCATCGTCAAACCTCCTGAACCTAATCGTCTGAAAGAAGCGCTCGCTAAAGCCGTCGCTAAAAATCAAAACGATCGGGAGGCAGCAGAAACCTGCGAAGAAATGTGCACCCAGTTCGATTTGCTGACGCCGGCCGAGAAAAAAGCCGCAGAGATGATTGCTCTCGGCAAACTCAATAAGGTCATTTCCTTTGAGCTGGAAGTCTCAGAGCAAGCCGTCAAAAACTGGCGAAGCTCGATTTTCCACAAGCTCAACTGCAAAAACATCGTTGAGCTCAATGCTTTTCTCCGTAAGATTCATATTCTTAAGGACTAACGATCCTATGTTCCGAAGAGATTTCCTACTCACGACTTTAGCCGTTGCCGCTCCTGCCGCGGCCTTTGCTCAAGACTTTAATTGGCGTCTGAGCTGCGATGTTTTAGTCGTGGGCGCCGGAGGAGCGGGTCTGGCGGCCGCGGTCAGAGCTTCGGAACTCGGCGCTGAAGTCATCTTGATAGAGCAGAACGCACATCTCGGCGGAAACACTCTGATCTCCGGCGGGTTCCTCGGTGTTGTAGATCCGATAAGGCAGGCGCCTTTGGGTATCTCTGACAGCGAAGAAAAGCACTTTCAAGACATTTGGGACAACGGCGACAAAATTGGGGATCCGACCTTGGTTCGCAAACTCGTCCATGAAGCTCCGAGAATGCTTTCCTGGCTGGAAACTAAAGGCGTGAAATTTCAAGACGAAGTGATCGAAATCTATGGATCCCACTTCCCTCGCTGCCATAAACCGATTTTCCCTAACGGTACCGCGTATGTGCGAGCACTCTCCGGCGCCTTGATGCAAAAGAAAGTCAATGTTCTGACTGATACCAAAGCAATTGAGCTGGTTCAGGACGACAGCGGTCGAGTCATCGGAATCAAAGCCGCCTCCAAGGGAGATGAATTTTTCATTCGAGCAAGAAAAGGCGTCATCCTTGCCGCCGGCGGATTCGGAGCAAATCTGAAGACGGTCGCGGTCTTTGATCCTCGCCTTAAAGGTCTTCCGAGCAACTGTTCGTCAGGCTCAACCGGAGACATGCTTTTTGCGGCGCGCAAAATCGGGGCTTCGGCAGTCGATCTGACCGAAATTCAGTGCCTTCCCGGACCGATTTCGAACAAAGGCATTCGTGTCCGATTCCACAATGACGTACGTCGCTTTGTCTTTGTCAACGACGAAGGAAAACGTTTCGTAGACGAAAGAGCACGCCGCGATGAACTCAAAGAAAAGATTCTGGTTCAGAGGAACAAAAGCTGCTACTGCATCATTGACAACGACGGCCTCGAAACGCTAGACCTGCTTGTCCGCCGCGACGCTATCCGTGCCGCTGAAACCGGCGATGCCGTCAAAGCTCCAAGCTTGGAAGAATTGGCCTTCGCTCTAAACATTCCAGCAGAGAGTCTGATAAAAACGATCGAAGAACGAAACGCTGAGATTGCTTCTGACAAACCTCAAAGCCGCAGATTCCCGATTCAAAAGGCGCCTTTCTGGGCCGCACGCGTCGGCATGAGAATCCATTACACAATGGGCGGCCTTCAGATCAACGAAAAAGCCCAGTGCCTCAAGGAGGGCAAACCTATTCCCGGACTCTTCGCAGCAGGCGAAATCACGGGAGGCATCCATGGAAGAAATCGAATCGGCGGAAACGGTTTAGCCGATGCCTTCACATTCGGCATGATTGCCGCCGAAAATCTTGTTTCCGAGTCTTAACAAAATCGCTTACTCCTTAACTTTTCCTTTGTCAATAACCTAATGTTTATTTGGCGAGAAACGCTGAATTCTTAGACTTCTTCTCAACGAGGCCAAACAAAAAACCTCCTCAAACCTCAGATTTCACATTCGGAGAAGAAAATGACAAAGCTTTCACGTCGAGTATTCCTTGGTTCCGCTCCTGCAGCTGCTGCCGCTGCCGGTATTTTCGGAACCTTCTTCAGCACCGCTGCAGAAGCTGCCATCAAATGGGACGAAACTTATAACGTCATCGTGATCGGTGCCGGCGGTGCGGGTCTTTCCGCAGCTGTTTCCGCTAAAGAAGCCGGTGCTAAGAAAGTCGTCGTTCTTGAAAAAATGATGTTCGCAGGCGGTAACACGATTCGTGCCGGCGGCGGATTCAATGCAGCTATTAAAGCCGATTACGAAAAAGCCGGCATTACCGACTCTCCCAAACTTCATGCTGAACAGACTCTGGCTGCCGGTGACGGACGCGGCGACCCTGTCTTGGTTCACCAGCTCACAGAAAAAGCTCCTGAAAGCGTTCAGTGGCTCAAAGACCACGGCGTCAAATTCCAGGATCACATCTATCAGATCTACGGCGGTCTTTATAAACGCGCCCGTAATCCGATCGGCCCGAGAGGCGGCGCCTACATTAAAGCTCTTCTTGAAGTCTGCAAGAAAGAAGACATTCCTATCCTCTACAACACACGCGTTGTTGAAATCATCCGCGAACATCAGTTAAGCGGTCGCGTTCTCGGTGTCAAAGTTGAACAGAAAGGCGGAAAGACTCTTTATCTGCGCGCTACAAATGCCGTTGTTGCTGCCGCCGGCGGTTTCGCGGCCAATGACAGACTGACCGCAATTTCCGATCCTCGTATGGGTCAGCTTGGTACCACTAATCATCCCGGCGCCACCGGCGACGTCTTAACCGACCTGATCGATATCGGTGCCGGCACCCGCGGTCTGGACTACATTCAGTGCATTCCCGGCGGTGTTCCCGGAGAAAAGCATGCACCTAACCTCTTCACACACGTTGACCGTTTCCTCTTCGTAAACCTTGACGGCAAGCGTTTCATCAAGGAAGACGCAAGACGTGACGTTTTACGCGACGCCATGCTTGATCAGCCGAAGGCTATCGCTTGGACAATCGTTGATGCTGACGGTTTTGAACAACAGAAGAACTCCAAAGGACCTGAAAACGAAGCCGCTCTGAAGGCAGGCACGCTCTACTACGCCGACTCTATTGAAGATCTGGCTAAGAAGATCGGTGTTCCTGCAAACAACCTGAAAGAAGCAGTCGACACGTACAACAAAGCTGTTGAAACTAAGAAAGATCCTCTTGGTCGAGCCGAAGGCGTCCTGGTCAACAAGATCATCAAGGCTCCGTTCTATGCCGGTCGCGTCACGATGAAACGTCACCACACGATGGGCGGCGTGATCATCAACAAAGACGCTCAGGTCATTGACCGCCGCGGCAATGTCATCCCCGGTCTCTACGCAGCTGGTGAAGTCACAGGCGGTATCCACGGCACCAACCGTGTCGGCGGTAACGCAATGGCTGACATCTTTACATACGGTCGTATCGCCGGTGTAAACGCTGCCAAGAATCCCGCATAATGTTCTGAGGCCCTATCCGTCACAGGACGGTTAGGGTGCGACAGGATAGGGGCTTCCGATGGACAACCGTCGGAAGCCCTTTCTATTTTTCGAACCTTCAACAAAAGTTGAAATAGACATCAATTGACGCATAAACGATAAATAATTTATTGAACTACAAATCTGTATATGCAAAAATGATGTTACTAATTGAACCTGGAATTGAACGTTTGTTCACTTGGGATGATGCTAAGAATGAAATAAATGTGAAAAAACACGGAATTTCGTTTGAAAAGGCATCTGATGTTTTTTCAGATCCCCACGCATTATCGAGAGTTGAAAGAATAGAAAACGGAGAAGAAAGATGGCAAACCATCGGAATGGTAGGTGAAATATTGATCTTACTTGTTGTCTACACATTGCGGACAAACACCGAAGATTGCCTTTACACCGAAGAAATCAGAATAATTAGCGCAAGAAAAGCTGATAGAAAAGAAAGGAAAGCCTATGACAAAAGTATTTTTTAAGTCTTCAGACGCAAAACCTTGGACTGCTGAAGAACTTCAGCGGCTTCAAAATATCAGAGATGAGGATATTGATTATTCCGATATACCGCCAACCGACCCAAAAGATTGGGAGAACGCTATTCGGGGAAAATTTTATAGGCCCGTGAAAAAATCAGTCTCTCTACGCATTGACGCAGATGTATTAAATTGGTTCAAATTACAGGGAAAAGGTTATCAAACAAGAATTAACCAGACCTTGCGAGAAGCCATGCTGCGTCAAATTGCACAAAAAAACGAAACTCCTTCGTCCTTCTGAGCGTCTCTGGCAGAAGTATTCCCTCGAATATCTTTACGATTTGAGGAAATATTCTGCCAAAGAGTGCAGGCTAAACGTAAGTGCCTCCGTGCCAAAAAATTAATTTCTTCTAAAAGTCTCTTCAAGAAGCCGGTAAGCGGCTTCTTTCATTTGATGAGAATACTTGATGTCCGACTGAATACTAAAAATCTTCTGAATATCATCCCCGATGCCCAAGCAGACAATCTCAATACCGGCGCGTTTCAAATCTTGCTCAATGTCAGTTAGAAGTTCGGCATCGGAACACAATCCGTCCGTGATCAAAAAGATAATTTTGCGGGACTCTCTTCGACTAACAAGCTGAGCCGCCGCTGAATTGATGGATTGTCTGACTGGTGTATAGCCGAAAGGCCTTAAAGCGCAAAAGCGTTCCAAACAAGACGCAACGGGCTCATCAAAACGTTTGACCTCTAAAAGCGTCTGACGTTCAACGCCCGGAAAAGCATAAACCGAGCTTCGGCAGCCGCTCACGGAATCAGCCATTCCAGCGATTGCCTGAGCACACAAAGAACCGGTTCTCATGTCTTCGCGCGTCATCGATCCGCTTCGGTCTAAAAGAACGCACATTGCTACAGAAGGACGGAGCACGGATTCTTCGCATCGAAACACTCTAGTGTCCCCGACATACAACCGGCTCAGTCTCTTGGACTCCAAATCCCTGCCGCTTCTCGCATAACGCGTGGGCTGGAAACTGAGTCCCTGCAAGAATCGATGAAACTGCTGTGAGCCTCCGCGAAGCAGCTTTTCCGCTTCCGCTTTGAATTCAGGATCAACCCGAGGACTGAGTTCACTTCTGACCGTCGGCCAAACCGCGGCTTTGCCGGTCGGATTCTCGCCGATGGCTCCTCGATAGTTTTTATAGTCTTCTTCTATGGCACGGTGGATATCGGCGTCCTTAAGATCATCGCTCTCGAACAAGGCATCAAACTCGTCGGACTTTTGCTTGTCTTTCTTCGGAATTTTGGCTTTGCCCTTTCCTTCAGAAGAAGCCGATGCTCCTTTTGATGAAGAGCCGGCGCCTGGTTGATCGGAACTGCACTTGTTCTCTTCAGAGAATACCTTTTGAGAAATCGCCTGACTGAATAGTTGTGCAATCTCTCTTGCGCATTGAATAACCGCAGAGGTATTCGGGCTTCTGACCGATTCTTCTGCCTTCTGCATAATCCGCTCAAAGAACTCCTGACCGAATCTCTGTACAAAAGCATTCTTTGCTTCTTCCGAATAATGCTTTGAGCAGTCGTATTCCAGCATCAGTGCGGTCATGCACCAATAGCAAGTAAGGCAAAGAAGCGCGCCCGGCGAAGTATGTTCGTTGATTTTCGGAAGCTGCCCTGCCCGAGCCATCTTAGAAAAGTGTTCATTGCGCCAAAGATAGCCGCCCGGATATTTTTTATATCCGATGGCATCAATGCGAACGTCTTCCAGAGCATTAACGAGCGAATGCAGTCCTCCGAGCGAAGCCACTTCATCAAAGTCACTGTACAAAACGTGATGAATCTCATGCGTCCCGTGAGACAGGTAGGCATCCAGCGCATCCTGAGACTGAAGCAACGGCTCTCCTAAATAAACGGTCTTGCCGTCTGTGCAAGGCGTGCCGGCAAATACCACTTTGATTTCTTTTTCCCCAGAAAGAGAAGTCAAAATGCCGTTTACCGCTTTTAATACCGCGGGTAACGCAATCGTTATCTGAGACAAAGTGAAATTCCTAAAAATTATTCCGGAACCGTGTCCCAAGGCTTTCGCCTTGAGACACTGAACAGGAAGTCGGTTAACCGAAAGGAAAAAGCGACCGGCCGCGGGCAATCATGCCTGCCGCTCCGGTAAGCACCTCTCGCCTTTCCTCAACTGAAGGAACGGATACGAGAGACTCTGCCTCTTCCGTTGTGTTCTGCTCGTTGCCTGCATTTGCCTGCGCAAATGCTTCCCGAGCCTTCTCCAGAAACTGAACAAAAAGCTTCTTGTTTCGGCACCAGACATGGGTCCGGCTGCCTTCGGCAAGCGCTTCTTCCAGTGCAGCGGAAGCAAGAGCAAATCGGGTTTGAGAACAGCTCCATGAACGTACCCGTTCATAAAGCGTCCTGACGCGACACACAATCGCTTCCGTGACGTTGGCGGTCTCAAGCGCCGCGCAGATGAGATCGGTCTCATCGGCAAAACGCTCGGCCAACCCGTCAAGAAAAGCATCCTTTGAGCTTCGTTTGCCCGTACCGTGCGCAGCCAGAACAAACGCATCAAACTCAAAGCTGATCCGACGCAGAACAAAATTCGTCGGAGGAAAAACGGCTTCTTTCGAACAACCCGGAGGAATGATGCCTTCGAGCCTCTGAGCAAGAATGTCTTCATAGGCCGGCGCAAAAACTTCATCGCGCCGCCTGCAGAATTCTTTTCTCCAGACACTCAGGGCTCGTTCTGCAACGGCAGCATCCTGCCTTCGCATCACGAAACCGTTGAGATAAGGTTCGCCCATCTCCTGACACAAAGCTTTGGCTCGTGCTCTGAAGTCAAGAAAAGGTTTCAGCATCACGCCCGGAATAATCCTTCGGCGTTTCATAAACTCCGCGCCTTCCTCAATCGAGGTCTGCTCGGTTGTCGTACCGCTCCAGACACTGATCTGAAAACAAATCAGCACCAGATCGGAATCTTCCGTTTTGCCTTCTTTCTTTTCGGTTGATAAACAACCGCTGTCTTGCCAAAAACCGCGGTTACCAAACAAATCAGCCATAGGGCCTCCTTAAATAAAAAAGAGAGCCCTTAAGGCCCGTCATCCGAGGGCTAAGGCCCTCGAATAACGATGGGTTGAGATGACCGAAATCATCTCTGGAGTAAAGAACGATCGGTCCGTTAGAAAACTGCGCTTAGGCAATATGCTTGCCGATATCGCCGATTTCTAATTCGACCAATTTTTCGACCGCCAATGCGCCGGCTTCTTCCAGACAGTCCGTCAGCGCGATTTTCATCGCACGCCTCAAAGCAGCCCGAGGCTCATTCTTCATCGCCGGAGATCGATAGCTCAAAAGAAGTAAGTCTCTGAACCGCAGTAAGACTCGGGTCGAAATCGTTGCTTCCGCAACGGCTCCGTCCTCCGTCTGACGGCAGTAAGCCTGACGAACTCGGTCCGCCGCCCTCCTCAGACGCACGGAAAATTCTTTCCGCCATTCTTCAAAGGACATGCCTCGGACTTCAAGCTCCGGAGTTGTCGCTTCTAATAAAGAAACTTCAGCCTCCTCGCCCATGTAGTCCATGCGCATCTTCCAAAAGCGGTCGAGCACTGCCGGATCCTGACTAAAGCGTCCCACATAGCGTGAGCCGTAATCTTCCGTCAGTCCCCGCAGATTGTCGGTCATGACAATCCGGGTTCTCGGATGCGGATGAATCACTTCTCCGGTCTCCGGGATATAAAGCGGAGAGCCTTCAAGCAGTTCATTGACCGACAGCCAAAGATCCGGCGGCGCTGCCGACATCTCATTAACAAGAAACACACAGCCGTGCCGCCAGGCCCGCGTGAGCGGACCGTCGGCAAAGCGCATGCTTTTGTCCTTATCAATGACATAGCCGCCGATGAGATCCGTACGGTCCAAGCGGGCGCGTGCGGTAATCGAAATCACCGGCGCGTTCACTCGGGCGCAGTACTGGTTCACAAAGCTGGTTTTGCCCGAGCCGTGCGGGCCGCTGATAAACAGCGGCTCACCCGAACCGATTTCAAACCAGGCGCTCATGATCGACAAAGCGTCCTTTTCAAAAACATAGGAAGGATCCAAGCGAGGAATGAGGCACCGGAGTTCCGGTTCGATATCCTTTAATCGGTATCCTAAAAGTGATCCGTCCTGCATAAATCCGAAAGATTCCAGCGAAACGAATTCGTTTAATACCTGTGACATACAAAGCTCCATATAAAAAACGGAGCCTCGGACTCCCTGCGGGGCACAAAGGCCCCGCAGGGTTAAGTAAAAAACGATGCACACTATGTTTTTGCCAAACAAGCCTGTGCACCGAAGCTTGTTTGGTTTTGAGCCATGAGGACGTCGTTCCAGTCTGAACCCGATTGCTCGGGCAGACGCACTTCGACCTCAATGTCGGGATGCCGCTGTTTGATTTCAGCGGCGCCCGCATAAGCCTCCCTTTGACCGATAAAGTTCTTGTCCGAGTCACCGAAAATGATGATTCTGCGGACCAACTTCGGCGGCACAAAGTTGCGGAAATTAAATGCGGCAACCACCGACCACACCGGAACTCCGAAGAGCTCCGACGCAGACAGCGCCGTCTCAATTCCCTCGGCTAATCCGAGCACGCCGGATTCGTCCGTTTCGGCCAGACGAACCGCGCACCCCGAGAGCTCCTTGCCGAGTACTTTCTTAACCGCCTTAACGGGGGCCTTCCGGCCTTTGTCCAGATAAGTGCGATGAAGACTGACTCGGTGTCCTTCAGAGTTAACGATCTCGGCCACAAGTCCTTCATAGAAGGAGTGATCCCATGACCGTCCGTCCTCGGAAAGCTGCGCATAACGAAGACGATTCGAGGCACGGAGCGCCGCCGGAAAACACTTTTTCAAGCCTCGGCTTCGAAGATAGACATAAGCACTATCTTTCTCGCCTAAGGCATGAGAGGCAGCCCATACTTCTTCTACCGGAGAAGACTGCTCTTGTGTTTTCGTGACTCTGTAGGTTTTCTCTTCGTGAATCGGAAGATTGAGAAAGCGGGCCATAAAACGCAGAGCGTCAACGTAACCGAACTTCTTGATTTTCATCAGAAGATCGACTCCGCTGTGGTAACCGCAGTGACGGCAGAAACTGTCGCCTTTCCCAAACTTGTCGGTATAAGAGAAACGGTCAACTCCCGCGCACCATGGGCATTCCAGGTTTTTGGTTTTGAAGATCGTTTCATCCGCACCGGCGGACAGAAGAATACTTTTGTAGTGGCCTTGGGCACGAGAAAGAATGGTATTCACCGTGCTTTGGCTGATACGAAGTTTGTGGGTAGTAAGTTCCATCGGATGTTTCCTTTTAAAGAAAATTCGACGTCCCGCTCTGTCCCCGAATTTTAGCGAACACGGCGGTTCGCCAAAAAAAGAGAGATATTTGAAGGGTGGTAAATCCTTCTGGACAAGTTCCGAACAAGTCGGAATAACGTGTCTTGCCTTAGTCCACGGGCTTATGAAGCAGCCACACATTCAACGCGCCACTATACGGAGATTTTTGTCTTTTCATATGGGCGTTTACCACTAATTTTCTTTATTTTCTATCCCCTCTTTCCGCTAAAAATCCCCTTTCTTTGACAATTTTCGATTTTTAAATTTTATTTATTTGAATTTAAAAGAATTTTTTAATTCAAATAAACCTTGTTCAACAGTCTTCGATTCGTTGATCTCTTCACTAAATTGTGAGCATTTGATTCAAAATTCTCGTTCTAACCTTACTTGATCGATTTACTTAATTTGAGACGCCACGGGCCGTTCATGCTTCTTTAACAGTTAAAGTAACGCTATTCATTAGGGTTTCTTCTAACCCACCACAAATGAGGATATAGAAATGGCTGAAACAAAAAGCGTTGCAGGTACACAGACTGAGAAGAACCTTGCAACTTCTTATTTGAATGAATCCCAATCCTACGCTCGGTACACTTTCTATGCACAGAAAGCTGTGAAAGAAAGCTACTTCCCGATCGGATATGCATTTAACGAAACAGCCGCGAACGAACTCCGTCATGCCAAGATCTTTTTGAACTTCTTGCCTGGCGGAAAGCTGGTTGCCGAAGTCCCGACTGATTCTGTAGCTATTGGCTCCACCGAAGATAATCTTAAGATCTCCATCGACGAAGAAAGATACGAAGGCGTTAAGGCTTATCAGGCTTACGCCGAAGTCGCCGACAAGGAAGGCTTCCCTGTCATCGCCTCTCACTTCAGAGCAATCGCTCAGATCGAACAGCACCACCTGGATCGTTTCCAGACCTATCTTGACCAGCTCCAGAAGGGAACCATCTGGAAAAGAGAAAAACCGATTCACTGGCAGTGTCTGGTTTGCGGTTACATCTACGAAGGGACAGAACCTCCTGTTAAGTGCCCTGCCTGCGACCATCCGTACCAGCATTACATCGGCTTGGACATTTATCAGTAATGAGCAAAAAGGTTTGAACTTCCAGAGTTCATAAGCCTGAACAGCTTGAAGAAACGGCACCTGTTTTGCAGCGGGCGCCGTTTAATTTTGCCTAATTTTCCCGAGTTTCATTTCTTCTGTCCGACCGATGTTTTTTTTAATTCATTGTTTAGAGAAATGGAGCTTTGACTTCTGAATATTCGCTGTATCAAAATTTATTTTTCTGCTTTTGCTTCGGTCTCTGAATATTATTTTTCCCGCTAACGCTTGCCTCAGATGAAAATCCTCTCTGCCCTCCTCGTACCTATTCTTCTGCTGTCCGGCTGCGCATCCGTGACGGTCTCTAACATCAATAGTCAGGAATATTTGGTTCAGCGCCGCGGCGATGTCATCTCTCAGGGGCGGTTAAGCGATCCGACTAACACGGTTCTCACAGCGCTGGGTCTTTCGAACTGTGAAAACAGAATGCAGTACTGTATCAATTCAGTCGGAGACAGTTCTGTAACGGACAATGAGTCCAAAATTTCTGCACTGGCAGAAATGTGGCTCTTCAAAGCAATGCGTGCGCAAAAAGATGCACAGGTCCTTAAAGATGCAGGTGAATTTCAAGATGAGAACAAACTCAACGCCGAACTTCTTAACGATTATATTCAGACGGCTAAATATTCTTACGCTTATCTGTTTTTCTCCGGCAGAAAAATCAGCGACCGCGCCTTAGAAGATCGACAAACACAGGTGAAGGACTACTACAACTTTGCCGTACAAAATGTCATCGAGCAGCTTTACAGAGCGACTAAAGGCAAAGCGCTAACGGATTTCCCGGTTCGCGAAGGCAAATGGAACATCTATATCAAAAATCCAGAACAGCTATCGGAACACGCTGAAACGGTTAAAGAGCTGATTCCGGATACCGTCCTTTCTTTTAAAGGTCTTAAAAATCAATACTCAGCTGACGGTCTCGGCGCCCGCATGGTGCTCTCCACAGATGACCCCGCAAAGGAAAAAGATCAGCCCTGGCGGCTAATGCCATACTCTTCGGTAACGGCAATGATTTCATTTCCGGGAAAATCTCTGAATCAAATTCTTATCGCCGACGATGTCGTTGTCTCAACGTATGACCCGTCTTTTGTTCAGAGCGTCAAAATCGGTAAAACCGTCGTTCCTTTGTCGGCCAATTTCAGCGGAGCTTATGGTCTTTGGCTCGCCAACTCCGACTTTGCCTCTAACGCACTCAGTACGATTTTCGGACACGGAAATATCATCGATAAGCCTACCGTTTATCTGATGCGTCCTTACCGCAAGGACCTTAGGACTATTATCCTCATTCACGGCTTAGCCAGCAGTCCGGAAGCATGGGTCAATACGGCCAATGAAATTATGGGAGACAAACTCCTACGAGATAATTACCAGATTTGGCAGGTCTACTATCCGACAAACGTTCCGCTCCTAATCAATCGCCAAGAGATTGCGGAAGCTATCAATAAGACCATTGATCATTTCGATCCGCCACGCACAAATCAGGCGAGTAAAAACATCACGCTTATCGGTCATAGTATGGGAGGAATCCTCACGAGGCTCCTTGTGTCGGACTCAGGCAACACGATTATCAATGCACTTGAGCAAAAGTATCCTCAAGCCTCCGACAAAATCAACCAAATGGATCCGAAATTCAAGAGCATTCTTCGGTTCAAACCTCTCCAAGGCGTCACAACCGCAATATTTTTAGCGGCTCCTCATCAAGGCACACCGTACGCCGACGCAAGCTGGGCGAGATACCTGGCATCTTTTGTCAAGCTGCCGCTCTCAATCGTGAACAAGCTCGGCGAAATGACGCTGATGATATTCGGTCAGGACTTACCGAGAGAAATTAACATGACCGGCGTGGACAACTTGTCCGCTAAGGACCCTACGATTCGAGTTTTGGCCAAACTTCCGATTTCACAAAATGTGACGTACTACTCGATCATCGGACGAGAAAATGCCGACGGTCCGCTTGAAGAGTCCTCTGACGGGATCGTTCCCTATTGGAGTTCTCATCTTGAAGGAGCGGCCAGTGAGAAAGTCATCGTCTCCGGTCATTCCGTCCAGGAAACTCCTGAAGCCATCATTGAACTAAGAAAAATTCTGAGAAATCAACTTGTTGATCAGAATATTTCACACCGTACAAATGCCGTGAAGACTAATTGATAATGGAGACTATTCCGACAGCGACTTGTTTAGGTCCGGGAGGGAATCATACGTTCTAGTAACAAACTGTCGGAGAGAGAAGAAAGTTTTCTCTCCGATGAATGCCGTGTGCAACGGCAGTTATACATCCGGAATCCGGGAATTTCAGTACGTTGTTATCGGTTCGGCCAAGAAATCTATGAGATTTCTAATCTTGATGCCTTCAATATCTCCTGTCATCAAATCTGACAGTGTAAGCACAAGTTTCGGATAGTTATCTTTGATTTGTCTGAGCGGAGAAACTCCTCGCTCTAAATTTTCCGGTGTTAATTGGTAGCAGACTTGTACGTACAAAACAGCCCCGTCCTTAGAGGCCACAAAATCCACTTCTGAGGTGCCTGACTTTCCCACAGAGACGGTGAAGCCCTTTTGTCTCAGATTAAGATAAACGAGGTTCTCTAAGATGCCGGCGATATCTGTCGGCCGATATCCGAGAACAGAATTTCTGAGGCCAACATCAGCGGCATAGATTTTTTCTTGTGTCTCTAAATACTTCCTGCCTTTTAGGTCAAAGCGTTTCACGCGTTCGATGACAAAAGCATTCTCCAAATAATCAAGATAGTTGTAGATCGTTTCAACGCCTAATTTTCGACCTTGGCTTTTCAAGAAATCAGAGATATTTTTCGCCGAAAAAGTACTACCGACGTTGTCAAAAATGAATTGGATGATTCTGTTCAATAGTTCTGTGTCGCGGATGTTGTTCCGGGAAACCACATCTTTCAGTAAAACAGAATTGAAAACATCGCTCAGATACTGAGTTGTTGCCCGAGGAGATGCTTGGAGCTCATGAAGTCCCGGCAGGCCTCCAAACCTCAGAAAGGCATCGAAGGATTTACGGACATCATCGCCACCATTCTGTCTGAACTCTAAGAATTCGTCGAAGGAAAGCGGAAACATTTGGATTTCTACATAACGGCCGGCTAAAAGTGTTGCCAATTCTCCAGAGAGAAGCCTCGCATTCGAGCCGGTCAGTACAATCTCGCAGTCACAATCGACTCGCAAGGCATTAACTGCCTTCTCCCACGCCTTAACGTTCTGTATCTCGTCAAAGAGCAAAAATACCTTTGTTCCAGCTTGGGCGGAGATTCCGCAAACATACTCATAGAGTGCTTGGTAATCAGTGAGGTTGGCGTACTTGAGGGACTCGAAGTTGATGTAGACAATGCTCTTTTCCTCGATTTTCTTTTCATTAACCAGCCAATCTCTGTAGAGTTTGAGCAAGGAACTCTTTCCGGAACGTCTCATTCCTGTAATCACGCGGATCAGTTCGGCACCATAAAAAGCAATGAGTTGATTTAGATAACGATCACGAGGAAACATCTTTAACCATCTTTTGTAATTGAATAAATCAATAGGGAAACATAATTTAAAATTCTTTTATGAAAGAATTTGAATTAATTTTATGATTTCTTTTCGATATAAAAGAAAGTTTTTATTTGAAAAAAGTCTCAATGACCTTCTTCACGGTTTTACGACTTCACATAGACTCGTTCGAATTTGGGTGTATACTTTCGTCACATTTCGACGAAGTCCCTATCGTCTAGAGGCCTAGGACATGACCCTCTCAAGGTCAGAACATGGGTTCGAATCCCATTGGGGACGCCATAAAGATCACAAGTCTCTTCTTTGGTATCTTCTTAAAGGCTTTTCAGCTCATCCGCATTGTTCTAGTTGAGTAATCCAGTTAGAAAACTTCCGTTGGGGGCTAGCCATTAGCCCCTTTGTCGTAGCTGTTGTAAAACACTGCGTTAATAGGGATGTTTAAGGCCCCGTCCTATGAACAATGTTGTTAACTTTTCGACAATTTGCCCGGATCCGAATCAATCTCGTTGTCTACAACTTTTGCTCTCGGATGATGAAAACTGCGTCTTCGGACTCGGCTTACAGAGCACCTGACCAATTTCAGCGATTGTTATTAGATGCTTGGTAGCAATCGGACGTTTGCCAGGCACAATCACACGTTGAAAGAGAAAACACTTCTCACACCGTTCACTTTACTCGAGCGGCAGTTTCTGCCGCTTCACGCCAAAGCTTGAGGATGCGTGGGCGTCGCACAGCAAGCGGTTTTCCATAATATGGAACTGTAAAAACCTTATTTTTTGCTAGCGCATCGGGAACGATACGTTCATGAATTTGGAATTGCGCTAATGCTCTCTGAATTCCAAGATAATCTCCTGTGATCGCAATCCAATCCGGATTGAATGCTAAGAAAAAACTTAAATCTTCAATTTCTACAAGCCCTGGAATCACGGTTTTATAATCGGCTTCTTTGATCGGATTATGAGCGCAGAGTGCCGGGTAAAGATCTTTGCTCAATTCGGAGGCATCAGAGAGCGCAAATAAGAAGATTCGATCGTCCAGTGGATGACGAATGGCTAGAAGCGCCAGAATAGATTGAGGACTAAGCGGTGAATAACGTTTTAGCTGTTCTTGCTGCAAACGATACTCCCGAACAATTCGCCCAGCACGCGTTTCCTCGCCAAAAACTCTGCCGATTTCAAGGAGCGTTTCAGTGGGATCTTGAAAAATAGTAAGAATTTTGACCTGCACGCCTTCTGCTTCAAGTTTTGGAGCCAAAAGCGCTGGGTTAATATCAGAGTCAGGATTATTTTCTAGAAGAACATACTCTATTTCACCGCGACGAATGGCTGTGGTCAAGACCCTTTGATCCTGCATTACACAGGAAGTGCATTCAAGTAGTTTTTCATTTGGATGAAAATACTGCATATTCGGAAGCCCTCCTCCGATTAGGGCTTTGCCGAAAATCTTTAGTTCCGCCAAGGCTTCAATTGCGCTGTCCCCAACAAAAACTGCGTTTTCATATCTGGGAAACGGGACAAAGACGTTTTTTCCGTGTGTTGACATAAAAATCCTTCATTTGTAGTACTTGGTCTGCGTGTCTAACGAGAACAGATTGATGAGTCACCAGCAAAATTGCTGAATTTTTGAGCTCTAGGCGAAGCATCTCCGTCATGGCTTCAGCGGTTGTCTCATCTAAGGCAGAGGTAGCTTCGTCTAAGAGCAGGACCTGGGGTTTTAATAAGAGCATTCGGGCAAGCATGAGCCGCTGCTGTTCCCCGCCACTGAGCCTGTGTTGCCAGTCGACTGTATGATTCAGAAACGGTTCAAGTCGACCGAGCCCAACTTTTTCGAGAAGCGCAAGCGCCTTTGAATCACTCACTTTATCGGGCAACTCGGGGTAGGTAAGGTTAGCCTTTAAGGTTTCTTTAAAAAGATAAGGCTGCTGTGTAATCCATAATTTCTGAGAGGGGGATTCAACCATTCCGGACGCAAAGCGATCGAATCCCGCAAGAACTCGAAGAATCGAACTCTTACCGCTGCCGGAAGGGCCTTGCAGGACCGTTAATTGTCCTTGCTTAAGAGTCAACTTCACCTTCAGTCGCTCGTCCTGACTGCGCTCAGGAATGCATAAGTAAAAATCCGCTTTAAGTCCTTTTGTAGATGTTGAGTAACAGACTGTTTGCTTATGCTTTTCGTTAATTTCTTCGATGGCGTAATGAAGTGTCGACAGACGTTCGTAGGTTGCAGCAAATCTAGCGAGCTGCTGATATGACATGGCAATCCATGAAAGAGAGCGGGCGACATCGATAAACGCGCCTCGAATTTGCATGAGACCACCCAACTCAATCGTCCCCGCAAAAAAAGCCGGTAGAGAAAAGAAAATCGGCGTCAGATGTGTCACTTGACCGGTACCAACCGAGAAGTATTCCAGATTTCTTTTCTTTCTAAGGATTTCAATAAGAACGTTCAGGAGTGAAGAGAATTTTCCGTTAAGTTCTAACCGTTCTACAGATGTCCCCTTAAGACCCGCGATAGATTCGGCATGAGTACGTTTTGCAAGGAGTGAAGAACGAAAATCTGCCTCTCGTTTTTGAGAATCAAAATTGAGTCGCTTAAGTTTTCTGCCGATTAAATGCGTGATAAGTGTCTCCAGGAAGGTATAAATGAGGCATACCCAAAACATGTAACCGGGAATGGAAAAACCAAAAAGGGTTAGGGGACCTGAGAGATTCCACAAAATAACTGAAAAACTCCCGATCATGAGAACGGAATTAAAAAAACTAGTGCATAAGTTTAAAAAAACTGAGACAGCATCGCGAATATCTTCGGCAATTCGCTGATCCGGGTTGTCAGGTTCTTTATTTTCCAAACGCAGACAATAAAAAGGGGCATTTTCCGAAAGCCAGCGATTAAAAAATCGGTGAGTGAGTTCTCGGCGTGCGATTAAAGCAGCCCTCCCCTGAAGATAGTCAGCTGTAACCAAAACCAAGATAATGGCCGAACAAAGCAAGATAAAGTCATACAGACAACTGAAAATTTCTTCTTTATTTACAACTTGAAGTGCGTTGTAGAAACGACCGTTCCAGTCGTTTAATGCAACAGCTAGTTTAATGTTGATGAGATAGGCTGCAATAACAACGCCCAGGAGAAACCACATTCGCCATTGACGAAAGGTAAAAAAGGTCTCGCGAAGAAAGGAAGGGAAACTCCCCTCCTTTGAGCGTCGTATGAACATGAAGGGAGATAATTGATTAGAAGGTTGCACTCAGCCACGCTCTGTAACTTCTTCCTACACCGTATCCGCCGTTGAGATAGCGGAACTTCTTATTGGTGATGTTATCGACCGAGAAGGTCAGCGTGAAATCGGCCCAATCCTTGATCTGAGGTTTCCACGTGAGACCCAAAGTGTGTGTTGCAAACCCACCGAGCTGTTTATATTCGCCGCTATTCCAAGCGGTCTCTAGATTGCTCTTGCCTCCTTTGAAGAGACGCATACGATACCATCCGTTAACATTCCAAGGCTTGTAGGTATAACCGGCTCTAAGAGTTGCCTGCATTGGAGTGAGTCCCGGAATCTTTTCTCCTGTGTTTTTATCTTCCGCATGCAAATAACCGTAAGACAAATGAAAATCAGCGTTGCCAGGATAGTAATCCGCGGAAGCTTCAAAACCGGTCTTTAATGCTTTACCTACGTTATCAATGGAGTAGTAAAGAATCATGTCGCCGTCATCGGTAAAGTCCATATCTCCCGTGGCTCCGGCATTGATGAGGTTCTTCACGCGGTCGCGGAAAACGTTGGCATGAAATACAAAACGGTCGGAGTCAGAGAATAAGCTCTTATAGTCGCCGTTGACTCCGATCTCAACGTTAATAGATTCTTCGGGTTTGAGATCCGGGTTAGGAAGAACGACTGAATACATTCCAAATTCCGGATACTCAATAGAAGTGTAGAGTTCATCCAAGAAGGGAGGACGATAGCCGGTTTGAACCGAGGCGTAGAAGGACAACTGCTTGGATGGTGAAAGCGTTAACGTAATACCCGGAGTTACTTTACTGTCGCTTCGCGAAGCCAACCCGAATTTATCGTTGTTATCTGTCGTCGGTTTGCGGTTGTAATAAGACCAGCGAAGAACAGGAGTCAGCGTCAAATACGGATTAATTGCGTATTCATCTTGGATAAAGAGTCCGGCATCATAGCCTTTAGATTTCGGACGACTGCGGTCGGGACGACCGTAAACATCAGTAGCTTTTTGCTTATTCAAGGACGCGTCAAAACCATAAGTTAAAGAATGTGTTCCTCCGAATTCAAAGACAGAGGTGTTTTGCGTATTAATACTGTAGGAGTCAAACTTGTCCTTGAAATACGCTTCATCGTTGTAGGAAGTACCGTCGAACTTATTGTCAAGTTTCATGTACTGCATATTGACAACAAGATCCACCCAATCTCCGGAGCTATATTCCCAACTGCCGCTCAGTCGGTGCTGTTTGAGACGGTATTTAGCTTCATTATCTGTGCGACCCTGATCCAGCTTGTTCTCATCGTAGTTATAACCGATCGAAAAAATAGAATCATCCGAAGGGGTAAAACTGAGTTTAGATGTAAATGAATCGTATTGCGCGTTTCGAGGAGTTTTAGACCTTTTGCCGTTGGAAGAACTGATAACCTTGCCGCCGTCTCGATGTGAAAAACCGATGACTGCATCCACAGGTCCCTTCCTGCCGTAAAGCCATGCCGCCTGTCCGAACTCGTCGGCATCGTTGTTGTAGCCGGCTTTGAGTTTGGCTCCAAAATCTCGTCCTGGCTTGAGAAGATCTGCCGCCGTTTTGGTGGTAACTGCGATTGTTCCGCCGATGCCGCCGTTACCGTAAAGTGAAGATCCTCCGCCACGCCTAACCTCAATCTGCTTGATCATTTCCGGATCAGCAAACATGAAAGCGGGACGGTTGCCGCTCATCGTGTAATTGTCTTGACGGACTCCGTCAATCAAGTATGTAATTTGATCAGAATCAGATCCTCGGATTGAGATTCGAGTGAAGACCGGACTATCCGGGGCTTCCATCATAACGTTGGGAATATCCAACAGTGCGTCGCCAAGCGTTTTGGGATTATCCTGCTCCAGCTGACTGTCTGTGATAACGACTAAAGAGGACGGAGCTTCGTTGAGTTTTTTTTTCAGTTCGCGTCGCAGTAACAACTACCGGAGCCGTGACGACCGTTTCCGAGTTGGAGGGTGTCTCTTGGGCTTGAACTGAGGGATAGGTAACAGTTGCCAGAACAGAGGCAGCAATTGCAGTCAATGTAAAGGGTTTCATAATAAAATAGAAATGAGAATCATTTTCAATATTTTATTCTTTAGCTAACTGCTTTAATTAAAGATAGGTTAGTACCTTCCCTATGGGGTAAGACGATAATATAAAGAAGTATTTTTTATCAATTAAAAGTAGATATGGAAAAATATAAATAATGATGAGAGTTATTATCATTTATGTTTATAGCGTGTTTGAGGGATGATAATCTTGGTGACTATGAACGCCGGAGATAAAAGACAGCCCTACTCTTCTCGAATCGACAGCCCTAAATGAATCGTGAAAAAACCTCTAAGTGCATCCATGATTCTCTGTCTTTCATCCGACAGAACCCAAATCAATTAAATTGCCAATTTGGTCACCAGAGGATCTACGTATAATCTAAATGTTCATCCGAAAGGGACCATTGCGTGTTCAATCGATCTAAAACAAATAAATACTCCTGGACCGCCAAACTTTTTCTTTGCGCCCTGCTCGCTTTCTTTTTATTCGAGCTTCAGTACGTCGGCCGAATCCTCCTCTTCGACTTCGTCAATCCGTCGTCAAGCCCATACATCCGCGCCGAACAGGAAAGACTGATGGAAGAAGGCAAGCATTCGATTCGGTATCAGTGGGTAGATTACGATCAGATTTCTCCTTATTTAATTCGAGCTGTCGTGGCCGCAGAAGACGCGGATTTCATGCATCATCACGGACTGCGCTGGGATGCCATCAAAACGGCAGCAGAAAGAAACCTCCTCTCCGACAAACGCGCTCCCGGGGGTTCGACGCTCACTCAGCAGACCGTCAAGAACCTCTTTTTGTCTCACGACAGAAGCTACTTCAGAAAAGCACAGGAAATCATTCTGACACCGATCGTAGAAGCTATTTGGGGCAAGACAAGAATCCTTGAGATCTATTTAAATATCGCCGAATTCGGCAACGGAATCTTCGGAGCACAAGCCGCTGCCCGTTATTACTTCAATAAGAACGCGGCAAACCTTTCTCGCGCTGAAGCCATCCGCTTGGCCTCGATCTTGATTAACCCGAAGAAATATCAGTTTGTGAAGTCCGCACCACTCATCAATCGACGCGTCAACCGAATCTCTCACGACCTGAACTTGGTCCAAATTCCGCAGAGATGAAAAAAGCGGCCGAAGCCGCTCTCAAGAACAAGGTTCTCTCTTACTGCTTGTTTTCGTTTTCCAACGAATCTTCGTACATGCTGAGAATCACACCGGTTGTGATCAGCTCAATGTCATAGTCCATCGGACCTTTCAGTGCGTCCTGGAAAACCGTAGCCATGGCGCCGCCGCAGTCTTCGCACACATGCATACGGTGCGCCGGATCTTCGTCGGCATAGACGTACTTCAGCTTGTTGCTGTTGGTATTGCCGCACAGTGCGCAGCGAATGCGCTCAAACGGCCACTGAGTTCCGCAGCAGGAGCAGAAAAGATAACGGTTGTTGGAAGTACCCTCCGTACCTTCGGTGACGGAAGAAATCGCTGCCGGAGCACCGCAGGTCGGGCAGCCCAAAGGAGCATCGCCGGATTTGGCTTCGTCGACTTTGGAGAGCTCGTGCGTCATGTCTTCGCCGAGATTACGGAAATATCTGCGAAGAACGTTCAGCAGAAGACCGGCGATAACAGCCATCATGTCTTCATCGGCTTCTTCGCCTAAAACTTCTTTCGTGGCGACTTCGTAGAAGGCTGTCGGGTCTTCACCGGCAAGTTTGATCGTTGCATCGGTGAGCTTGTTCCAATCGAGAGCTTTCAGCTTGGCAACCTGTTCATCAACATTGATGACGCCCTTTTCAATAAAAGCGTCTTGAAGCTTCTGAAGATCCTTTCTGAATTCGGCAGGAATAATTTGAAGCGGGCGCAGCGTCAGGTACGGAGTTTTGCTCTTGATTGCCTTTTGAGCTGTCTCGGTATCAAAATTATCTTCTACGTCTGTAATCTCAAGCTCGTCTCTGACGTCATACATAGAATTGGCGTAATCCGTCAATCCTTTCCAATCAACGCCGTCATCACGTTTCAGATATCCTACAATTGCAGCCTGTCTCGAACTCTTTGTCATGTTTTTCCCAATAATTCAATCAGATGGTGACGCTCAATTCTAATTCAACGAATCAAATTTCACCTTCGGTTATTCGGACTAGTACTTTTGTCTAATCTTAAGTTTCTCAAAATCAAACCGTATTAGAGTGGCAGTAGTATCCGCTTTTTCTCAAATAAGGACCTCAATTTCATGCAATCAATTGTTTCCCGCAGAAAGATCCTCATCGCTTCCTTAGGCGCTGCCGCCGTCGGCTTAACAAGAACTGCTCAGGCCGCACCCGCAAATGTACCCTCCATTTGGGACGGAAAGAAAATGTATGACTCTTTCCTTAAAGACGGTACCGGCTTCAGCTTCCCGCACAAACCCAACGCTCCTGTCGCCGTTGTCGCTTTCGATACACAGTGCCCGGACTGCATGCGTTTGTTTACCCGTATTAAGCCCTTGCTCAATGATGTTGATGTGATTTTCTACCCGATTTCATTCATGAACATCCATTCCGAACCGCAGGGAACGACAATCCTGATGTCTAAGAATCCGGCTAAGACTTTTGAAGAACAGCATGAACACTTCAAAGATCCGGACTTCCGCGGAATCCGTTACGACGTCTCCAAGCTTCCTGAAGATCTGAGAAACAAAGTCTGGACAAACACAAAACTGCACAGACGCTCCGGCTGCCGTGCCGTCCCCTACGGTGTCTTCAAGAACAGCAAAGGTGAGTACGTTCCTTTTGATGAGAACCTCACGACCGAAGAACTGAAGAAAGTCTTCGAACTGAACTAACAATTCTCGAGCCTCCTGACGGAGGCTCTAATTTTTTCCGAGCTCAAGACTCAGAGTTCATGCCCGAATAACTTGTCCGTTGCGGATGAGCCAAATACACCGAATCTTTATTCCGTCGTTTAATATTTTTCTTGTATATGCTTTGCAATGACATGGGGCTGTCAATGACTGCTGCTTTTACTATCTTCGCTAAAACTGTCACTCGCGAAAAGCGGATTCCTTTTGAAGTCTCAGCGGATCCTTTCTATTCCGAAAGCAATCTGAAGCACTTGCAACGCGTAGCCGCCGAATTAAATGCCGGGAAGAGCGTCGAGCACGAGATTATTGAAGATTAAACTTGATCTAAGTCTCGACTACTTCCTTGACTTCACAAAAAAAATGGCTCGGATCTTCTCCAGACCCGGGCCAATTTCTATTGATTAAGAAGTAGCTTCGAACTTAATTTTCTTCGCCGAACCACTTCTTGTAAATTCTTTGGAACTCACCGCTCTTCTTAAGAGAAGCAAGAGCCTTGTTGATTTGAGCAACCAGCTCTTTATTGCCTTTAGTCACGGCAATACCGTATTCTTCGGCTTCCATCTTCGAACCGACCAAACGGCCCTTATTGCCGCCTTGAGCAACGTAGTACGCCACAACTGGGAAGTCCTGAATCACAGCGTCAACGCCGCCGTTTTGGAATTCCAAGAAAGTCTCGGCAGCATTAGCAAAAGTGACCACTTTTGCGCCGGGAACTTTTTCCGCTCTGAACATGCCAGTTGTACCGACCTGAGCACCGATCTTTTTGCCTTCCAGATCTTTAATGGATTTGGTCGTTGTATCAGACGACGGAACCATGATGATCAGACCGGAGGTGTAGTACGGATCGGAGAAGTCAACGAACTTTTTACGCTTTTCGTTAATCGTCATGCCGGCGATTACGGCATCCACAATACCGGTGCGCAGTGCCGGAACAGTCGCGTCAAAACCCATGTTCTGAACCACGACCTTGTATCCGAGTTCTTTACCGATCGCACGGATCAGATCCATATCGAAACCCGTGAAATTCTTACCGTCTTCGGCCAAAAACTCGAACGGAGCAAAGCTCGAATCCGTACCGACAAGGAGGACGCCGTCTTCAATAGTCGGAGACTTCGCAAAAGAAGCCGAGACGGGCAGCATGCTTAAAGCGCAAAGGAACGCTAAAAGATTTCTTCTGAACATTGATAATTCCTATAACTAACGTGATGAGGTTATTGACAAAAAATAGTTTAGGAAATTTATCCTTACAAATTCCATTTTTGAAAAGTTTTTGTCATCATCCTGATGGATGATAAAAAGAACACGTCAGAAGGCTAATCCTAGGAAAATCTCTTAAAAATTGAGTTTGCTAAACTTCAGATACCGCTTTTTTGGCACACTCCGTTCTTGCCTTCAGACTCATAATTGTCAGAACGTCATTAGATTTTCGTTATTCTCTTTCCATGTTGTCGCCTCGTCTTCCCTTCCATACTCGCTATATTTTTGCTTCCTTTGCCGCAGCCTCTTTAATTCTCATTTCCAGCTGCCAGTCAATACACGACAAAAAGGAAATAACCGTTGAAATCCTGCATACTAACGACATGCACTCGCACTTTGCAGGCAGTAAAAACGGAAGCGCCTGCATCACGGAAAGCTACTGCGAAGGCGGTTACGGCCGAGTTGCGGAATACGTAAAAGAAGTGAAGGAAAGAAACCCGAACGCCATCTTCTTGGACGCCGGCGACCAGTTCCAAGGCTCACTGTTGTATGTGAATTACCATTCGCCGTTGGTCGGCAAAATCACAAACAAGATGCAGTACGACTTCGCAACGTTCGGTAATCATGAATTCGACGAAGGCTGCAAAGCGCTGTCCGACTACGCCAAAAACGCGGATTTTCCTTTCTTGGCAGTTAACCTCAAACCGGCGCCGGGTTGCCCTTTGAGTAAAAACAATATCGCGCCTTTCACCGTCATTGATAGACCGGATGCAAAGATAGGAATTATCGGTTTAGCCAATCCGGATGTCGTGAACCAGTCGAAGGCTTGCAAAGACACAAAGTTTGTGAACCCCTTCAAGGCAGTCAAAGAATCCGTGAAGGCGCTTCAGACTCAGAAAGTAAATATCATCATTGTCTTGTCCCATCTCGGCTTACCTTTCGATGAGGAGTTAGCAAAAAACGTCAGCGGTGTGGATCTAATTGTCGGCGGCCACACGCATGATTACATTGGACCAGGCTCTCCTTTGGGCCCCTATCCAATCGTTGAGAGATCTCCGAGCGGCAAGCCGGTTCTCATCGTGACAACTTCCGGCGAAGCAAAATTCTTAGGTCATCTGGAAATGAACTTTAACAAGGAAGGCATACCGACAAGTTGGAACGGTGAACCTGTACGTTTAGGAAAAGCCGGCGGCTCACCCGAAATCACAAAGATCATCAATCAGGCTGCAGAACCCGTCATCAAGAGAAATTCAACAGTCGTCGGAACCAATCTTGTCAAAATGAGAGACGGCCTGGATCCTTGCCGCGAAGGAGATTGTCTGTCCGCGATGGTCACCACAGACGCAATGCTGGATTACGCACGGCCTAAAGGTGCAGTTGTTGCATTGATTAACGGAGGAAACTTCCGCGCCGCCCTTCCTGTCGGAAAAATCACTCAAGGCGACATCGACAACCTGCTCCCGTTCAAAGATAAGGTTCTGCTCAGAAAATACACAGGCAAACAGCTTTTCGAAGCCGTTGAACACGGAGTCTCAGACGTTGACGGGATCGGACCGAGAATGATTCAAGCGTCGGGATTGAGGTATAGCTATTGTCCGACTGCTCCGGTTGGCCATAGAGTAAGATCAGTTGAAGTGCAGGACAGGGATGGTAAATGGAACCCGCTGGATGACAATAAGGTTTATGTCGCGGCAGTTGGTGCATTTCTTGCTTCCGGCGGAGACGACCACAAAGCTCTGGCCGACGGCATCAAAATTTCGAATTCGGGGCCTCTCGTTGCCGATGCCCTGAAAGTTTATTTAAAGAAGAAGTCACCCATAAACCAACCTCCTGAACCGAGGATTTCAACGTTGAAGTAAACACCTGAGAACTCAAAACTGTGAAATTAAATGAGGCTGCAATGTCGTCAAACAAGCAGCCTCTCCTTCTATCTGAATTTCTCAACTACGCATTCGGCAGCCAAGAATCTCTTTGACGAGTGTGTCTCGGCGCCAAATGCTGAATATCCATGATTCGGTGCATGGAGTCTGTCCGCGTGCTGTTAAAGACGAGATACAACGGATCGAGCGTTACAGATCCTGCTTTATCAGAGGCAAACTTGGCAGTTCCGCTGATCATTGCATTCCAGTCCACAAGCTTCACAGAAGAACGTTCTGCGTTTTCTTCGGCTTTCCACAATAGAGCGTTTCTTAAAGGAATCAGCGGGAAGAGGAAGACATAAGCTGTGAGCGCGAAAAGAACCAATACAACACCATGTTTCTCATCAAAACCTGAGGAAACCCCAAGTCCTTGGAAGAACCAAGGTTTGGTGGAAAAGTAACTCAGCAAGCCAAAGAAGATAAAAGAGAGAATTAGGTACGGAAGGTAAGCTCTGAAGCCGATTTGGTATTTGTATTGACCGATTTCATTGGCAATCATCGCTTCAATCTCTGAAGGATTAAGCCGTTCAATAAGGCTTTCAGTCAAGACAACTTTCTTATTGGTTCCTAAGCCAGAGATAAATACACCGCTTCCTGAGCCGAGACGATCAGAATTCGCGACAAAGACACCCTTTGATTCAAAACCAACCTTACCTAAGAACTGATCCAGCCTGCTCTTTAATTCTCCGTCACTCAAGGGATGAGCAGAGTAAGCGATGGATCGGCTGACCACCGAAGCGCCGATCACAAGAACGGCAGAAGCGACCCATGCAAGAATCCACCAATAAGAAGCTCCTACAGACCAGCAGGTGAGGACAGCTGATACTATTAAAACAAAGAAGACAATATTGCTAACTTTACTGCGGGTCGAACCGAAGTTTCTAAGAATCAAATATGAACTGTTCTTTTCGGAATTCTTGGCAATGGCAAAAAATAAACCGTTAATTACCAGGAACGCTAACCCAACACACAAGGCAAAAAGGATCTGTGTGAAAAGACCGTTCCCAAGTTGATTAGTCAGCAAGCTAGAAAACCAAGTAATGCCGCCGCCGAAGGTCAGCAGAAGCACTAAAACTAAATTTGAGAGATGCCGAATCTCGTTAACCTTATCTGCGTGCAGGCGAGCATCAGAAGCCGCTTTGTGGGCGTCAAGAGAAACAAGACCGGAAAACACATGCGGAACTTTATTCCGGTGCTCTCTTATGGATTTAGCCTCTCTCAAGTAAAGGTAAAAACCTAATGCGATATTCGCAAAGAGGAATATTAAAAACAAACTTTCAAAAATCAGTGCGTCATTCATCTTAATTGTAAAACCCTCTAGAAGAGCGCTTTGTCTTGGCTTGTAAGATAGCGGATGTAAATAAGAAGGGAATAGAAATCACACCAATCGGAGCAAGCTCATTTCACGCAACAATTTTTGAAGAGCTTGCCGCAACGTTTTGCTCCTACCATCTACTCGTCGAGCCTCTTGTTTTTCCGTGGCTCAGGAATTTTTCAAGCTCCTTCGACGCCAGAAGCTATCACGTTTGTTGGGAATCTCAATTTCCTCAAGATAAGTTCATAATGTTTAAGTGGCTCGGACCGCGCCTAACTTTCCTTTGTCTCAGACGCGGAAGAAAAGATGTCAACTTTGAAATTACGGCAAATCGGCGATACTGTAGTCCTGATTTTGCCTAAGACGCTCCTTGAGCAATTGAGTGCAAAATCCGGCGATTCCCTCAAATACAGCTTCGAGGACAGAAAACTTGTCATTAAGCCGAAAAGGAAGCTCAGAAGACTTCCAAAGTATGACTTGAGTGGGTTACTGCTTGAGCACAAACAAATCATGGTGCGTTTAGAGGCTGAATATCAAACAGTTAGTTATAGGAAATTTCGACAATGTCAATGTTCAATCTGCCTCATGCCGGAATGCTAATCAAAGATGTAATTGAAACTAAAGGAATCTCTGCAACTGAACTTCCTTGCGCCTTAAAACTCCAAGATTCAACCGTTGCAAAACTTCTGAATGGAGAACTCAACATTTCGGAAGAAATGGCACGCAGTCTTGACTTGAATATTGACGCTCAGCTTCTTCTCGACATTCAAAACGCACATAGTCTTTGGAGAACCAAAAATACGATTAACTTCCCTGAAAAGAATCTAGAACCTTAATCCTCTTAATGGCACCAAACGTTGCGATCAGATGAGAGAATGCCTGAATAAGACGACGGTCTCATTCAAATTGGCCATCCAAAGCCCTAGCGGAGTTTTCGAAGGATTCTCTAATGCAACTTGCTGTCCGAAACAACTTATGTTGAAAACCACACCGAGGAGTAAAACATGCTTTCCTACCCAACGGAGATTTCAAAAGACGGCGACTTCTTTCTTGTTTCTCTTCGTTATTTTTACGGAGAGGAGCCTGTCACTCAAGGTAAAAAATATGAAGAAGCATTAGCCATGGCAGCTGACTGGCTTTTGTCGGTGGCAACTATAGCGAAGGAAAAACAAGATGAGCTCCAAAGCCTTCTATCGCCAAAAACGGAGAAGCTTTAATTGAAATACTTGAACTAGCCAAATCAAAATAGACCGGCTCGTTGCGCCGACCAGTCAATCGGTCCCCTGATGGGATCATAGCTCAGGTCCGGGTGCGGGACACAATCCTTCGCTCAAGACAATCAATCCTGCCAAACTGGCCTAAGACTCATTAGCTTTTCTCTTGCCGAAAGAATCTTGGGATCTTTTTCGCCTTCCTTCAACTGACGCAAAAACTCTTTGAACTCTTTTTCGGAAAGGATCGTTCTACTGTCTTTGTAGTTCTATCTTTCGGATAAAGAACGTCCAAAACTTTTGCTTTAGCTTCCACTTCTCCTCCGATGGTGAAAAAAGGAACTGTCAATGCAGAAAATCTGAAACTGAAAAATTGCAAAACTAGAGTACTAAAAGTTTAAAAATCATAAAAAATCCTTTTATCTCAGTAGAGTAAAGGATTTTTTATGTTATACTAGATTATCTAACTGGATAATCTATTTTAATTATGAAAACACCCCAGCTTCCTCCGCTCATCATTAAAAAGAGCCCTTCGGCTTTCTACGTTTACACCTACAAGAACAAATGGGACCCGGAGAAAAAGAGAAGTTACCGCGCCAGCTTCAAGAAAGTCGGCACTGTCACCTCAGGCGAGAAAGAGGGAAGAATCCGATGGGATGACCATTTTTTAGCTGAGCGCCCGGAATTGAGGGACTTTATCTGTGAACGCAAAGGTAAAGATTATGTCTTTACTCCCATGAACGAAGGCGGCTTTACGCTTTCTCAGGCAATGGAAGTCAAACAACTGCACGCGGGAGCTAC
>CDZN01021415.1_pt1 | contig 72757 bp, 78 predicted proteins | sample 557701 | NCBI WGS metagenome assembly CDZN01 (sample SAMEA3182089, study PRJEB8094) | gut metagenome | biome: human; feature: gut; material: Stool; isolation source: human stools | place: Canada | collected 2013-02-04 | reverse complement strand
CGCCAGCGTAATCCTGTTGTTCATATTTTGCTATACCTCGATTGTTATAGACATCTACAAATGCAGGATCCAGCTCAAGTGCCTTATCGTAATCGAGTATCGCGCCAGTGTAATCTTTTAATTCACTTTTTGCATCACCTCGATTGTTATAAGCATCTACAAAAGCAGGATCCAGTTCGATTACCTTATCGTAATCCAATATTGCGCCAATGTAATCCTGTTGTTTATATTTTGCTATACCTCGATTGTTATAAGCATGTACAAAAGCAGGATGCAGCTCAAGTGCCTTATTGTAATCGAGTATCGCGCCAGCGTAATCCTGTTGTTCATATTTTGCTATACCTCGATTGTTATAGACATCTACAAATGCAGGATCCAGCTCAAGTGCCTTATCGTAATCGAGTATCGCGCCAGTGTAATCTTTTAATTCACTTTTTGCATCACCTCGATTGTTATAAGCATCTACAAAAGCAGGATCCAGTTCGATTACCTTATCGTAATCCAATATTGCGCCAATGTAATCCTGTTGTTTATATTTTGCTATACCTCGATTGTTATAAGCATGTACAAAAGCAGGATGCAGCTCAAGTGCCTTATTGTAATCGAGTATCGCGCCAGCGTAATCCTGTTGTTCATATTTTGCTATACCTCGATTGTTATAGACATCTACAAATGCAGGATCCAGCTCAAGTGCCTTATCGTAATCGAGCATCGCGCCTTCATAATTTTTTTGTTCATACTTTGACCAGCCGCGTTCATTATACGCTTCGGCACTGGTTGGTTCCTGCTCTAATTCATCACCATAACTATTCAAATCTGTAACTCCCAAAATTCTATCAAAATATTTTTAATTCTAACATATTATTTGTCAAATTCAAGTTGGATATAGGGTGTTTGCTTCCAAACAAATTTAAAATACTCGTTTTCTAATCTGTACAATTTGTTTGATGTTATTGGAAAATTTGGCATTAAAAAAAATAAATTGCATTTACCACTGACCATTAAAAGATTAATATGAGTAATTTGGAATATGGATAATTAACGGACTTTGGCTTTGCTGAATGTTAGTATTGTAGGGTAAGTATGCTCAACCATCATTTAATATTCTTCCGAGCGAATTACTCAAAAAAAATACAAAGAGGTTAAGATAAAACAAAAAACAGTTCAATTCCGAATTAAAAACACCCGGCAAAGACCGGGTGTTTTTAATTCGGATATTTTAGTCCAAAGAGCAAACGGCTCTGTTACAAATTCCCTGTTATTTTAATTTTTCTGGGAAAATCTATGTGATATTGGATTTTTGCAAACCTAAGTTTCAGTCTATTCAATGCTCTGACCAAAATTCCCTGCATTTAAAAATGCAGGGAATTTATTATCAATTAGTTGGTTTATCAAGAGATAATTATGATTTTTTTGCTTCCTCTTTATCTAGTTCTCGGTACATTTCATTTAAATCATTCAAAAAACGATTTCTAAGTTCTCTTTCATGTTCAGAGTCAACTTCTGGCTCTCTTTCTTCTAATTGTTTTCTGGATAATAACAAATCTTTTTGATTTAAAAGTTCCATTAGCAACTTTCTTGAATGTTTATCACTTTTCAATGCATCTTGTATTAGTTGTTTAGCTAGAACTTGAAACAAATATACATTTTCTTGTTTCCCATGCTCATTTGTAATTATATGTTTATTTGTCAGTTCTAGAGTTAGGGCTTCATTTATAGATTTTGGAATCGTTTTCTTTTTACGTCCTTTGGGATTTCCAGATTGTCCTTTTTGAAATCTTGTAGATTCAGGAGGTTTACAATATCCAACTTCGTAATTTTTTGACATTACTTGTTTTAATTTTTCAATTTTATTCTCATTAGCCATTTACTTGCTCCTCCATATTTTTTACTAGTGTAGCTTTTTTACCTGTTTCTTGCTCCCATCTCCACAAAATTATGTCGCAATAATGAGGACTTATTTCAATAACTCTTGCTCTCCGTTTGCACCTAGTTGCGGCAATAAGAGTTGAACCACTTCCACCAAAACAGTCTAGGACAATATCATTAACATTAGACGTGTCAAGCAAAATATCGTACAAAAGTGATACAGGTTTTACTGTCGGATGAAGTTTTAACAACTCCAATGTATCAGGCGTATTTGCCCTTACCCCTGGATATGACCAAACATTGCATCTATTTCGCCCATGTTTACCTAACTCAATGTTATTTATATGAGGCTGAGTACCATGTTTAAATAAACAGACCATTTCATGTGAACTTCTGTAAAGGCTTCCCATTCCACCGCCATTTGACTTTACCCATACACAAATATTTTTTAACTCGTTATAAAGGCTTTGTCCAACATTTAAAAAAGTTTTCAAATGCCGCCAATCAATGAAATGGTAATGAAGAGAGCCATCAATCGAATTTTTAATACAATTTTGCATATATGGGGTTACAAAATTCTTTTCAAATTCTTCATCTGTCATTTCTCCTGATGCCATTGCAAATTCATTATGCTTGACCTTGCCCAAGCCGCATACGTGGCCGTTAACTTTACAGTTATATGGGGGATCTGTGATAACAATTTGTGCAAGTTCACCTTGCATAAGTATTTCAAAAACCTTTTGCAATAATGAATTTCCACATAGAATAAAGTGGTCACCTAATCGCCACAAATCCCATAAATTAGCTCTTTTCGGGATATTTGCATCAAGCCAGTCTACAGTTTCTTGTTCAGAGTTTTTGACTTCACTCTCTTCAGAATCGTTATTTAGGAAAATTTTGTCATAATCGACAGTCTCAAAACCTAAATCTTCAAAACTGATGTCAAATTTCCCTAAATTTTCGATGACTTCCTGCAAATTTGCGTAATTCCATTCGCTGTCTTCTGCTATTCTGTTGTCTAAAATTCTGATAGCTTCAGCTTCTTCATCAGTCAAATCCTCAAGAATTATCACTGGAATTTGACAAAATCCAAGTTTTTTTGCGGCTAAAAGCCGCAATTCACCCGCTATAATTTTTAACTTTTTATCAATCAGAATTGGGTTTGTAAAACCAAACTTTTTGATAGCATTTATTAATTTTTGAAGCTGCTTTTGAGAATGTTTACGCAAGCTTTTATTTCTTACCATAATTGAAGCTATGTCAATCATTTGTAAATTGTTGTTTGGATGCTTCCCTTCAAGTACCACTTTTCTAAAGTGGCGCATTGCACTCTCAATAGCTTCAGGATCCAATTTTATTTTTTTATCAGAATTCATACGAACCTCCGTATTTGTTATTATTTCCACAATTTTTGCACCACAAATTATGCCTTCTGATGCATAGAAAAAAATTACCCGTGCAATAAATATTGCAAATTAAACAAGCAAAATAGGAGTTGTATCGTCGTTATGAAAAACTTGTATTTGAATTACTTTTTTTAAATTTATCTCTGATAAAATCGGGATTTTTAGTTGTAAAATCTCCCAAATGCGTAATTGCGCTTCCAAATCTTTAAGAGGAAGAACAAATATTTCAAAAGTTGCAATCGAGCGGATGAGGTCAAGTAAGAATGCTTGCATATATTGACGAACTTTTTTGCATTTATGTTTTACCGGCTCGTTAATTGAAGAGACCATGTCACCAATCAAAGCTTCCATTGATTGAAGCCCATTTGAGTATTTTATAGAGTTGTTGTCTATCTTTGAGCTGATTGATAAACTCATGCTGTCCTCCCTGACATGCTCATTTTAAGGCTATTTACAAAATTTGACAAGTATTTAGTTTAGAATTAGCGGTATTTGTAGCCTATCAATATCCTCATAATAGGCGTGGCTCTAGGCGTATAAGATTGTAAATTATTATTTACAATTCTGCACCAAGGGTTTTAGCTGTATCAAAAATCATTCAACTCTCTTATTGCAAGTCTTACCATAAGTATGTCAAACTGCAAAAACAATTCTCCTAAAGATATTTTTTCATCGGAACAGATTTTTACAAAAATTGATTTGTTAGCATACCTTTTAATCTCTTTTAATGCTTTTCTTGCGTTGTTATTTCTGATATTTCTTTCAAATTCAAAAGGCATTGTGTAAATTACCCTAGTATAAATATTTTGATCACTTATAAACTTTAATAGTGAAACGATTCCGCCAGAACTTATACCTCCGCCTAATGAAACCAATATTATTATATCTACTGAACCTTTTATAAAGTTACTAATTTTTCTTTTATTTGAATACACACATGCCGCCCCAAGAGAATAATTTTGATAACAGCCTGCTCCATCTACAAGTTTATTTCCAACTTTTATTTTGTGCGGTGTTGCTGAATGTTTGAGAGTTTCGCTATCTGAATCTATACTTAAAAATTCTGTACCCTCCTCTTGAGCTTTTGGATACAAATAATTCATTGCACTAATTCCGCCTTTGCCAATTCCAATTACAATTGTTTTATTTGTCATATCTTTTTTCATCTGCGTTGCCTCATCAAGTATTGTTCCTAACTACACTAATCGCTCTCATTAATCCTAATTGGAACTGTTTAATTTAAATTTGTATCAATTGGACACAAACGTTTTACTTGAAAAAGAGAGGACTTTTGGTAATCAGCATGTATAATTAAAACAAGGAGAATAGCAATGGCTACCATATTAGAACAAAAATCGCAGATTGATAAACTTTGGGAAACCTTTTGGTCAAACGGAATTTCAAATCCTTTAACCGTTATAGAACAGATTTCATACTTGTTTTTCATAAAAGAACTTGATGATAAGCAAATATTAGCAGAGAAAAAAGCCTTAAGAACAGGGAAACCAATCGAAAATCCTATTTTTGATGAAACCCCGAAGCAACAAAATATGCGTTGGTCAAAGTTTAAAGATTTTGCACCAAATGAAATGTATAAAATTGTTCAGGAAGATGTATTTCCTTTTATAAAAAATATGGGTGGCGAAAATTTTGCTAAATATATGAAAGATGCCGTTTTCATGATTCCTTCTCCGGCACTTTTGGCCTCTGCTGTTGATATGATTAGCAAACTTGAAATGCAAGATCTTGATACAAAAGGTGATTTGTATGAATACCTTTTATCTAAAATTGCACAAGCCGGTATAAATGGTCAATTCAGGACTCCAAGACACATTGGTAAAATGATGGTTGAATTGGCTGATATTAAACCGGATGACATTGTTTGCGACCCGTCTTGTGGTACAGCAGGTTTCTTAATTTGTGCAATTATGTATTTAAAAGACAAATACCCTGATATGTTCATGAATGAACAGTTAAAAAAACATTTCAATAACGAAATGTTTTACGGCTTTGATTTTGATTTTTCAATGTTGCGTATCGCATCTATGAATATGATGTCACACGGACTCCAAAACCCTCATATTGAATACCAGGATTCTTTGTCTGAAGATGCGTCTAACTTAAAGGATTTTTGTACTTGTGTTATCGCAAACCCACCATTTAAAGGTTCTGTAAATGAAGATACAATTGCAAAGAATATAATATCTGAAGTAAATACTAAAAAGACAGAATTACTGTTTTTAGCCTTGATGATAAGACTGTTAAAAACAGGAGGTAGAGCCTGTGTAATAGTTCCTGATGGGGTACTGTTTGGAACATCAAATGCGCATTTATCAATAAGAAAAAAACTTATTGATGAGCAACAACTGCAAGCGGTAATTTCTATGCCTTCAGGTGTTTTTAAACCCTATGCAGGAGTGTCAACTGCGGTTTTAATATTCACTAAGACAAATTCAGGCGGTACAGATAAAGTCTGGTTCTATGATATGCAAAACGATGGCTTTACACTAAACGATAACCGTACACCAATAGAAGACAATGATATCCCTGATATTATTAAAACCTACAAAAACAGATTTAATGAAGATAATACAGATAAAAAAGCTAAACACTTCTTTGTAGATGTAGATGAAATTAGAAAGAACAACTACGACCTAAGTATTAACAAGTACAAAGAAGTAGAATATGAACAAGTCCAATACGACTCTCCTAAAACAATTTTATCTGAAATCCAAACTCTTGAAACCGAAGTCCAACAAGGCTTGGCCGAATTGGAGGCTATGTTATAATGACGAAATGGCAGCAATTAAAATTAGGTGAAATTGCTACATTTGTAAATGGTTATGCATTTAAGCCTTCTGATTGGAATGATACAGGTATTCCAATTATAAGGATTCAAAATTTGACTAATGATAATGCAAGCAGAAATTATTATAATGGGCAACTAGATGAAAAATATAGAGTTGTTAGGGGAGATATTTTAATATCTTGGTCTGCAACTATAGGTGTTTTTGAATGGACAAGAGAGGATTCGTATTTAAACCAACATATCTTTAAAGTTGTATTTAATAAGTTAAAAGTAAATAAATCATTCTTTAAATATTTGATAAAGCAAAAAATAAATGAAATGCTAGCAAAAGTTCATGGTTCGACCATGAAACACATAACAAAATCTAATTTTGATAATATACCTATTTTATTACCTGACATAAAGGAGCAGGATAGAATTGCTAGAATATTAGATAAGGCAGACGAGATACGCACAAAGAAAAAGCTTGCAAACGAAAAGCTGGATGAATTCCTAAAATCAACTTTCATAGACATGTTCGGCGACCCTGTTATAAATTCAAAACAATTGCCCAAGGTTAAACTTTCTGATATGGGAACTTTGGCAAGAGGAAAATCAAAACATAGACCACGAAATGCACCTGAATTATTGAATGGACCTTATCCGTTAATTCAAACTGGAGACGTTGCAAATTCTGGATTATATTTAAAAACTTATAACCAAACATACTCAGAAATCGGACTTAAACAAAGTAAAATGTGGAATGCTGGGACTTTGTGTATAACAATTGCAGCCAATATTGCAAAAACATCTATTTTAACTTTTAATGCTTGCTTCCCTGATAGCATAGTTGGTTTTATAAATAATGACAATTGTAATATACATTATATACAGTTTTGGTTAATGTTTTTACAAGCCGTGCTGGAAGCTGAAGCACCTCAATCAGCACAAAAGAATATCAATTTAGAAATTTTAAATTCATTAGAATTACCATATCCTCCTATTGAACAACAAAACAAATTTGCCCAAATAGTCCAAAAAGCCGAAGCACAAAAGGAAAAGAACCAAAAAGTAATCGAACAGATGGACAACCTCTTCAACTCCCTCATGCACCAAGCATTTAATAGTTCTTTGTAAAGTTTTGTTACTCTTCCTAATATTTTCTATTGCGTTTTATTTAGCATGCCAGTATGCTTATAATATAAAGGAGGTTATTGTTCATGGATAACGCTCAAATGATACAGCAAGTCCGTTTGCACATTGAAAATTTAACACAAGAAAAGACTAGGATAGAACAAGAAATTACTGCTGCACAAAATTATTTAAATGTCCTGCAGGGAAATATTTCAAATATCCAATCAGGTGAAACACGCAAAGGGAATCAAACAGATGAAGCTCGCGAAAGAATGAAAAAAGCTCAGCAAGCACGTCAGGAAAGAGAACGTAAACTAAGAATTAATACAATAAAGGATTTTCTCTCAAAAAGAAAAACTGCTACAACCCAGGAAATTGCAAACCTTCTAAATCTTAAAGAAAATGCAACTAAACGTTACCTTCGTAGCTGTAGTAATTTTGAAGAAGTTCAAATAAATGTTTGGCAATATGATAGATTACCGTTTTAAAAAAATCAAGGATTGGTCGATATCCGTTAGGCAAAAGCCTTGAAGATAATTAGAGGGAAGGAGAATACAAAAATGGCTAAAAAAATAACAAGCAAGGATGTAGCTTCAAAAGCATCAAAAGTTTTGCGAGATGGTCGTACTAGCAAGGATTCGAAATCTTGCGCAGGTAGTGCATTATCACAACGCGAAAAGAAAAAATAGTCTGCAGAATTGAGACCTCGACAGACTATTTATTAAGTTAGAATTCATAATCGGCTAGGGTCTCATTTACCCTAGAGATTATGATTCTGGCTCTAAATCCACCGTCAGACTTCATTTAGCAGGTGGTTAAAGAGACAGGACTCATTTCTCCTGTCTCTTTATTTTTACATTTCTTAATCAAAAAATCAAGTGTTTCATGAAGATATGTAAATAAGATCTGTAATTTTATGCTATAATAATCTCGAAAAATAGGTGTTTATGAGTAATTTCAAATTCCTAAAAAATGAATGGTTTGATATATACGAATTAGCTAAAGAAGCTGAAAGTTGCATTTGGTCAAAACCAGTATATGCGTGTTTAACAAACAGAAAAGCTCTAGAAAAAGCTGTAATTTGGATGTATAAAAACGATGCAGATTTAATTATGCCTTACGACACATCCTTAAATTCACTTATTCACGAGGACTCTTTTGTAAGAGTTTTGTTGCCAGTATTAGTCCCGAAAATTAATATTGTCAAAAAATTAGGTAATATTGCAGCTCATGAAAATAAAAAACTATCAAATCAGGATGCTTTGCAATCGTCTTGGGAATTATTTTATTTCTTATATTGGTTATATATGACATATTCTATTGATGAGCCAATTAAAGGTTTAAAATTTGATCCTACAATCATTCCAAAAACTACACCTGAACAGGCTGAAATAGAACGATTAAAAAAAGAAATTGAAAAAAGAGAACAAGAAATTCTCAAAAAAGAAGATTTAATAAAAGAAAATGAGGAATTACTCGCAAAAGTTAAACAAATTAAATCTCAAACAAGAACAAACCCAAAAGATTATAACTACAACGAAACTAAAACAAGAAAATATTTTATTGATGTTCTTTTAAAAGAAGTTGGATGGGATATAACAAAACCTGATGCAACAGAATATGAAGTATCCGGGATGCCAAATTCAACAGGACTTGGATATGTCGATTACGTTCTTTGGGGTGATGACGGAAAACCACTAGGCTTGGTAGAAGCAAAAAGAACAATGCGAGATGCTAAAATAGGACGAGAACAAGCCGAATTATATGCAAATTGTCTTGAAAAGAAATTCGGGCAAAGACCTATTATGTTTTATTCAAATGGTTATGAACATTACATTTGGGATGATAAAAATTATCCGCCAAGAAAAGTTAGTGGTTTTTATTCAAAAGAAGACTTACAAAGACTTATAAACAGACGGACATCACAAAAAGATTTAATAAATATCGAAATAAATAAAGATATTGCAGGCAGACCTTATCAGGAAAGATGTATTAAAAGTGTTTGCGAAAATTTCCAAAAGAAAAACAGAAAATCATTACTTGTTATGGCAACAGGAACCGGAAAGACTCGTGTTGCAATATCAATTGTTGATATTCTTACACGCTATAATTGGGCTAAAAGAATATTATTCTTAGCCGATAGAGTTCCACTTGTAGTACAAGCACAAAGAGCTTGTGCAAAAGTTATGCCAAGTTTAAATCCTGTTAACCTTATGCAAGCCGGAACAGATTGTGCTGATAGTAGATTTATTATTTCGACATATCAAACAATGATGAATCTAATTGATGCAAAAAAAGCAGACGAAAAAATATATTCTGTTGGATATTTTGATTTAATTATTGTAGATGAAGCACATAGAAGTATTTATAAACGATATGGAGAAATATTCAAATACTTTGATGCTTTAATGTTAGGTTTGACTGCCACTCCGAAAAATGATATTGATAAAAACACATATGAAGTTTTTGAATTAGAAAATGGTGTACCAACAGACTGCTATGAATATAAAGAAGCTGTTGGACAAGGGTATTTAGTTCCTTATGAAAGTTTTGATACTTCAACAAAATTCTTGCGGGAGGGCATAAAATATAGTGAATTATCCGAGCAAGAAAAAGAAGAATACGAAATCAAATTTTATGATGATGAAACAGATTCTTTACCAGACATAATAGATAAGAACAAGCTCAATAAATGGTTATTTAATGCCGATACTGTTGATAAAATTCTTGAAAACCTTATGGTTAATGGTATAAAAGTTCATGGTGGGGATAAATTAGGAAAAACAATAATATTTGCAACTAACCAAGCTCACGCAGATTTTATAGCAGAAAGATTTGATAAAAGCTATAAGCAATATAATGGGAAATTTGCAAGAGTAATTACTTACAAAACAGAATATGCCCAAAATTTAATTGATGAGTTTTCTGTTAAAGAAAAAGAACCAACAATCGCAATTTCAGTTGATAAACTAGATACAGGTATTGATGTTTTAGAAGTTGTTAATTTGGTTTTCTTTAAACCTGTTCGTTCTTATACAAAATTTATTCAGATGATTGGTCGTGGTACAAGACTTTGCCCTGACCTTTTTGGACCCGGAGATGACAAAAAGAAATTTTATATCTTTGATGCTTGTGGGAACTTTGAATATTTTGAAACTAATCCCCCTAAAGCCGGTGGTAGTTCAATGTCACTTAATGAAAAATTATTCTTAAACAGATTAGAATTGGCAGAAAAAATCAAAGATGATAACGAAATTTTAAAAATATTTTCTTCAAAAATAAAAGATAACCTTTATAATATTGTTCAAACAATGGATCGTGATAATTTCATTATTAGGCATCATCTTGAAAGTGTAGAAAAATTTTCTAACAGGGAAAAATGGGACAATTTAGATGATACAGATTTTCTTACAATTAAAAACGATATTGCAAAACTACCAACAACCGAAGAGGATGACAAAGAACTCGCAAAAAGATTTGATTTAATAATTGTAAATATGCAATTAGCACTTTATTCTAAATCAGCTAAAACTTTCAATAAATATGTTGATAAAATAAAAACAATAGCAAATTTATTAGAAGAGAAATCATCTATTCCAATGGTTAGAAAACATCTTGAATTGATAGAAGAATTGCAAAAAGATGAATACTGGAAAGATATAACAATATCTGAATTGGAAGAAATAAGAATTAAATTAAGAGATTTAATTGATTTACTTGATTACCAAAAGCAAAAAATTGTATATACAAATTTTGAAGATGAAATCAAACCAAACAAATCAACCGAGAATAAAACGCCAGAAATAGCAGGAGTTGATTTAATTCAATATCGTAAAAAAGTAGAAGCCTTTTTACAAGAGCATCAAAATGAAATAGCAATTAATAAATTAAGACATAATAAGCCTTTAACACCATTGGATGTTGAGCAACTAGAAAAAATATTAAAAGAAAATGCAAATATTATAGGGACAAAAGATAAATTTAAATCACTAATGGGTAATTTAGGATTGGGCGAGTTTATTCGTTCTGTAATTGGCCTGGATAGTTCTGAAATTGAAAAAGTATTTGCTCAATATTTAGATACTAATAATTTTAATGCAAATCAGATAAGATTTATCGATAAAATAATTAGTTATTTAAGAATAAATGGTACAATGTTAGATATTGGAGCATTATATGAAGCGCCATTTACCGATCTTAATGTTGAGGGCATTGATGGAATATTTTCATCTAAAGATGCTGACAATATTATTTATCTAATTAATGAAATTAATCAGAACGCAAAAATATATAAATAAAATTAAATTAACGTTATAAATGTATCAAAAAAGACAATAGATAATGCAAAGCTTGAATAATTACACAATATTATAATATTGCTATTTTGGGTATAAATTTTTAGAGATACTTATATTGAATATTTAGAACACAATAAATATTATGTCTTTTCAATATACCAATTCGAATTTCCAAAGTGATTAAAATTCCATTGAAGTTGAAAATAGAAATTATATTCCATTGAATTATCCTCTTTAAAATTATAATAATACTTATTTAACTGAGTTTTTCGATAACTTTCAAAAGCGTACTGAATTTCTTTTGCAAACTTTTTTCTAAATTCTGGATATGTTATGTTTAATGTTTCTTTTGTAAGTTTATTTTTTAAGATCATTTTTATTCTCCAATAGTACAATAACTGCAAATTCATTTTTCAAGTCTCATATTTTGTAGCAATACTCATCACTCTAAACTTTTTAAATATCAAGCAAAACCTTTCAAATCTTATCATTCAGACACAATTTATTATTTAATAAATGTCATTTTCATAAAATAAATATGCTATAATTAACAAAGGGAGATGCACATGACTATCAAATTTCCAATAAAATACGACAATCAGACTGTAACTAAAGAAATGTTTTTGGAAACATTAAATTATGTTATTTGTTTTATTGAAAACCATTTTAATTGCGATTTAAAAATATACAGAAATGCATTGTCTGTATTCAAATCAATGATTAAAGCTGCTAATGGTATAAATGATAGACGCCCAAATAAAGAATTGTGTAAACAAGCTTTTGATGTTCTAGAACAAATAGAAAATTTTAATGCAGATGAGAAAACAAAAAGACAAAATAGAGAAAAATGTGCTTGGTGTAAACTTATGATTGAAAAATTTTACTAGTTCAATTTAATATAAAAAATAATTAGAACTGAGAAATTATCAGATAATATTTTTAATTATATTACTTTTTTATATTGGAGATTAAAAAATAATGTCAGAATCAGCATTCGAAGATGATAAACTTGGAAGAAAAGAAATTGCAGAAAATTTTAAGAGTATATTATTGAATACAGATTTAAATGTTATTAGTGTTTCTGCACCTTGGGGTGGCGGTAAAACATATTTCATTCAAAACCTTATTAAACTTATGAAAAATGATTCGATAAATATTTTGTACAATGCTTGGGAATCTGATTTTTATGAATCTCCATTAATACCACTATTTGTAGAGCTATTTAATGAATTAGAAAAAGTAGATATCAAAACAGAACTCGAAAAAGACATAAAATGGAGTAAAGAATTCGCTAAAAATATTTGTAAAAAGTCTTCATTCCAAGTCGGTGTTAATTTAGGTGCTGTAAATTGTGCTGCAAATTTTGATCCAGATAAAAAAATGATTGATTCTGAATACATAGAATTAAAAGAAAAAATGCAAGAATTCAAAAGTAAATTAACAAGCATTCAAACAAAGCTCAATAAAAAAATTATTATATTTGTTGATGAATTAGACCGTTGTCATCCCATGTATACGATTAAAACGCTTGAAATAATTAAACATTTCTTTGGTATTCCTAATATTATTTTTGTTTTATCTGTTGATAAGAAGCAAATAGAAAATTCTGTAAGACAAATTTTTGGAGTCAACATAGGTGAAGAAAATGGCTATTTACGAAAATTTATTGATGTAGATTTTCAATTACCTATCCCTTCTATGGAACAGCTTGCGTATTATAATTTAACTCAACTATGGAATAAAATTAATAAGTTTATAGAGGATGGACGCTATTATAATTATAAAATCCAAAAACATGTTGATTCTTTTGGATTTGAAAGAGATTTAGATGTAAATAGAGAACAAAGATATCTAAGTTCTCTAATTGCAGAAATATTAAACGTTTTAAAATTTTCAGCAAGAGATCTTGAAAAATTTTTTGTAAGGTTAAATTTAACCTTAGATATGTTATTAGAAAAAGATATTTTATTTATTGAGCCTGTAATATTATTTAATTTGTTGGCATTGAAAGATATTGAAGAAATAAATAATTATACAAAATTACACTCTTCTACTCTTATAGATAAACTTAATCAAATTTTACCCACTTGGAGAGGAATATTTTTTAAGTCTTATAAAACTGAAATTGAAAATTATCACAAACAAATTCCAGTTAGCAATAATACAATAAGAGATAATGCTATAAGAATTAATAATTTATTAAAAAAACTTGTATCCAAAGATTTAAGAGTGCAAGAATTATATATCCAAAATTATCCAGAAAAAATAAAATTCATCCATAATTTTAATACTATGGAATAGTTCTTATAAAAGTTATTTTATACTTGTAAAAAAATCCTTTTGAGTGATGTATGTAACAACAAAACTTGAAAGGATTTTTTATGGCATATTTAGAAGATCTTATTAATACTTTAATGAAAATTAAAAACTTAGATCCTGAAAATAAAAGTGCAAATATTTATATTGCAGGTAAATATTTATTTATCCGAAGGCCAGATCAAGAAGATGGGTATTATATTGAACTAAAATGATACAATTTGTGTCTTTACCCTTGATATTGCAAGAATAAAGAGCGATAAATGCTAATACATAAAGGATTTAACATGAATAATAAACTGATTGATAGAAAAATGGAACGATGGAAAGAAAAATATCATGATTTTTCACCAGAATTAAAGAAGCAAATAGATAAATTAGTTGCAAAATTTGAGGCTAAATCCACTTTAATTGATTGTACTTTGAATACAATACAATCAAAATCTTCATTAATAGGGAAAAGATTTCTAAGAGAATATAATGGGAAAATCCATGAAGTCAAAGCTCTAGAACAAGGCTTTTATTATAATAATAAAATTTATAAAAGTCTTTCTGCAATTGCTTATGAAATTACTGGGACTAGATGGAACGGAAAAAGATTCTTCGGAGTATGTAAATGATTAAAAAAATCAGATGCGCAATATATACTAGAAAATCATCAGAAGAAGGTCTTGAACAAGATTTTAACTCTCTTGATGCACAGAGAGAAGCTTGCGAATCTTATATTAATTCTCAAAAACACGAAGGTTGGAATCTAGTTAACAAACAATATAATGACGGAGGTTTTTCTGGTGGAACAATTGATAGACCAGCATTTAAAGAGCTTTTAGAAGATATAAAAATGGATAAAATAGATATAGTTGTAGTTTATAAAGTTGACAGACTTACACGTTCATTAATGGATTTCGCAAAAATTGTTGATATATTTGATAAACACGCAACTTCTTTTGTATCCATTACTCAACAGTTTAATACTACAACATCTATGGGACGTTTAACTTTAAATATGTTATTGTCATTTGCACAATTTGAAAGGGAAGTTACAAGTGAAAGATTAAGAGATAAATTTGCTGCTTCTCGTAAAAAAGGAATGTTCCTTCATGGCACAGCTCCATTAGGCTATAAAAAAGAAAACGGAACTTTAATAGAAGTTCCAGAACAAGCAAAAATAGTTAGATTAATATTTAACAAATACTTAGAACTCGGTTCAAGTATAAAACTTCAAAAATATCTAGAAGAAAATAATATAAAAACAGTGAATGGTAAAAATTTTAGTGTCGGACATATTTCAAAAATCCTAAATAATAAAGTATATATTGGTAAAATTACCTATAAAAATGAAGAATATGAAGGCTTACATCTTGGTATTATTGATGTTGAGCTATTTAAACAAGTTCAAATGTGTCTGCAAAAAAATAAGAGAGAGAGAAAATATGCAACAAATAATCATCAATATGCTCTATTAAGTTCTAAATTATTTGATGATAAAGGAAACTATATGTCTCCTACATATAGTTATAATCGACATAAGAAGCGTTATCGTTATTATGTATCACAAGCTAATATCCAACATAAAAAAGACCTTGCGGGTTCAGTAAATAAAATTCCTGGAGATGAAATTGAAAACATTGTAAAACAGGAAATAGCAGCTTTTATTTCGAATAAAACTATAATTCAACCATATTTGAACAATTATGCATTAGAGGTCCAGAATAAAATTTTAAGTTCTCTTGAAGATTTAAAGCTCAATGATCAGATAATACGATTAATTGTACACAAAGTGACAATATCTAAAGACAATATTGTATTAGAATTAAATAAAAACATAACAATTAAAATTTTAGAAAATATAGCTTATAATAAAGAAATACCCATAAATATTCAAGATACTGAATGTATCATAATTAAAAAAGATATAAAAATAATTTCAACTCCAAGCCATGGCAATAAACTAATTATAGGAGATGAAGTTAAATACAATTCTACTTTAATAAAAGCGATAATAAAAGGCTTTTATTATTATAAATTATGGAAAGATGGAAAGTTATCTCCAGAACAGAAAAAGAGTTCATATGTTTATAGATTAATGAATTTAAGATTCTTACCTCCTAATATTGTAGAAGATGTTTTAAATGGAAGACAAGCTGCAGAAATTACTGTAAAAAAGCTACACAAGATTGCAAAACTTTAATAATTTTATTTATTAATCTTTTTCTCGAAAATCTGAATAACGGGTCTTGATACTTTTGTTATAATAGATAATTTTAATACAAGCATCTATGTAATCTTAATTTGTAAAAAGTTTTTAGAAATGGAATAATTAACTAGATAAGCTTGCACTTCGAAAAATCTAGTCTGAGACTTTTTTGAATTTTCGGTATTGATTTTAACAAATTCACATAAATTAAGTCTCAAAATATGATATTAATAATTAAAAATGCCCGAAATTCGGGCATTTCCTTAAACTTATAACTTGCACTTTATGTGCTTTATATACTAAAAAACGGAAAAGGTGGGATTCGAACCCACGGTGCAGATAACTCCACACAACACCTTAGCAGGGTGCCGCCTTAAGCCTACTCGGCCACTTTTCCTTATGTAAATTCATTACATTATTCATTCTATCATAAAGATGTTTTTTTGGAAAGTATTTAAAAAAAATTTTTATACGTTATAATACTCTTAATAGGAGAAAAATTTATGATTGAAATGAAAGTTATGGGAATTGCTCTTGATACAAGAACTGGCTCACCTATTGTTGTACTACATGATAAAGATAACAGAAGGGCTCTTCCTATTTGGATTGGTTCAGCTGAAGCAAGTTCTATTATTCGTAAAATAGAAAATTTAGCAGTAACCCGTCCGATGACACATGATTTGGTTATCAGTATTATTGAAAAAACAGGCTATAAATTAACTAAAGTTGAAATTAATGATGTCGAAAAAGAAACATATTTTGCCACAATATTTCTAGAAAATGATGAAGGTAAAGTAATCGAAATAGATTCACGACCTTCTGATGCTATTGCCATTGCAATTAGAATTGATGCACCTATTTATGTTACTGCAAATGTTCTTTCTAATGGCTCAGTATCAACAGATAGTACTAAAGATGCTCAGGAAGCAGAAGAATTCAGAAATTTTGTACAAAGTATAAAACCCTCTGATTTTGCAAAACTAATGAAAGATAACGAACATCACGAAAGCGATCAATAATAAAAGTTAAAATATCTTTGGAATCTAAAAAGTATTGTTAAAATTGTAACAATACTTTTTAATTTTGAAATATTTAGTATTTAAATTACTTTATTAAAATGAGAGAGTATTATGTTTAACGCAATTGATGAAATAAAAAGACAATACATATATACTGTGCAACCTGTCAATTTATTCGAAACTAAAAAATCCATGGATGCACAAAAAAATTCATTTGAATTTAATAATCAAATGAACAATTCCAACTATAATTTATTTCACCCTGATGTTTCAAACTCAATATCAGGTAAAAAACTGGATTTGCTTGGATAAACTATGCAATCCAAGAATTTAACGGTGTAACATATCCTGGCAAAAGCGGATTTCCGGCTGCATCTCTAGTTGGAACAGTATCTACAACTTGAGGAGCCCTTTCATACGGAATAGATGCATAAGAAGATGTTTTGAAACTCGGAACTATTCCGCGAGCTTCTGAAACTGATGCACCTAACCGTCCGTTTACAGATGCCGGTGTTGTTCCAAATAATAATTTTCCTAATTGAATGCCCATATTTGTCCCCAATTTTTCCCTATATTATATTTAAGTATATTTTGAGACAAAAATTGACAAATTTACAGCATTCTATTAAGTTATGTAAAGTTGATATTATAATAAAAAGAAATTATTACTATAATCAGGTTTAAATACAGGACGATTAAATTTTAACTTTGGCATCACATCATAAGAATATTTTTCTTTTTTTTCTTTAAATCTGGATAATCCAACAGCCGGGACTTCATCCTTAATAAAAAACTTCAATAATTCCATAATATACACATCCTTCTTTTTTTATGTATAATGTAGTATAATGATGTTTACGAAAAAGTCAAAAAGGAGATAATATTATGGCTGAGAAAGTTACAAAAGATATGAATATTTTAGAAATTGCTCAAAAACACCCTGAAAGTATTGAAGTATTTCACAGATACGGCTTGGGTTGTCTTGGTTGTGCAGCCGCAAGATTTGAAAATTTAGAAGCCGGAGCAAAAGTGCATGGCTATGACCCTGATGCAATGGTTGAAGATATTAATAAATTAATCGAAGCAGTTGAAGGTTAATTAAATTCACAATAAAAAAAGAGCTTACTTAAAGTAAGCTCTTTTTTTATTTATATATATTTACTTCTTTAAAAATCCTGCCATTGTAGGGGTATTTGAAGCCACAGAATTTGATATTGGAGCCTTGACATTTTGTTTTACATCAGCAGGCTGCATAAGTTTTTCCTTAGCCTTTCTCTTTTCAGTCATCTTTTCACAGATATCTGTTAACCATATAATTAACCCTGGAACGAGGACTAATGTGGATAAGAAGCCAAATGTTGAGTTACATGTTTTTGCTTTATTCAACAATCCGTTATTACCCTTAAATAATTCATAGAATTCTTTTTTCATAAATTCTTTTTTATTTTGATTTGCAAATTTTAAGGCTTCTTTTATTTCAGAAGATGTTGAATCAACATAAGACTTACCATTAAAATCTTTTAGCAAACCTTCAATAACTGACTTGACTTTTTTATCCTGAGCAAAGGCCTTTTTAACATCGCCACCACTTTTTTCTATGAATTCCATAAATCCTTCAACACCATTTTTATAATCTTCTAGGTGAGTATATTTTGAATTCAATTGTTTACTAGATAAAACACTATGCCTTGTGTCATGAGGATTTAAATAATCACCAATTTTCTGGAATACATTTCGCCCTTCAAGATTTTTGCTATTCAATGCCAAACCTGTAATCTTTGTAAAACCATCTGAGAATAATCTTGCAAGAGCTTTAGCTCCAAATAGTAATGCGGTAAATGCAGTCATATCACGCACTACAATTTCACCATAATCATACTTATCCTGAGCATGCGCTAATCTTGGAGGAATACAAAATCCATATAATAAGACTGGCATAGCCGCTCCTGATATAATCGGTCCATTAAGCTCAAAGATGTCAGAAACAGATTTTGCATGCTTGCCGTTAAATACTTTTTCACCCGTTTTTTCTAATAAAGTCGCCATACCGGTGAATGGAATATCTTTTTTAACTTCACCAGATGTTTTTTGCTGATTAGATACAGCAGGTTGCTGAACTGCATTTTCTTCTTCATCATTTACTAATGCAGGATTCTTGCCATTTGTACCCATATTATACAATTTAGGAATTTGTGTATACGCAGCAGCTACAACTCCAAATATACCCAAATTTGTAAATATTCTGGAACCCATTCTACGTTTTGAAAAACTTTGAATAGCTTCTTCTATTTGTTTTGTTGAAGCATTATCTTTTAATGATGCTTTCAGATTTTTAGAAATATCTCCAAAATAATCATTCATCGAAGATAATAATTCACCTATTGAACCATTTTTCACTTTTCCGTTTGAAGATGTCATTTGAACAGATAATTCATTAACTGCACCACCAATTTTAGACTTTTTAAGTTTCATAAATGCATCTTCAACAGTGCCTAATTCTGCAATTTTAGCCTTACGGGCTTTTTTATTTAAAGATTTATCAGCCTGAATTTGTTCTATCTTTAATTGTTTTTGAGTATAATCTTTTGCTATAGATTCAATTTCAGAATTTGAAAGTTTTTCTCCATCCGGCAAAGAATCATTTATACTCCTATTAAGAGTATCCTTAAATACAGTTTCGTAGAATTGAGCTTTGTCAGCTTTATTATTTTTAATTGCCTCAACATTATCCTTTGCATAGGCAGCGAAAGATTGTCCAAAACTATCAATATAGTTTAATTTAACATTATTTGAAGAACCAAATTTCTTATTAATGAACTTCAACATAAAATAAGGTATTACAAATGCACTTGGACCTGTTACAACTTCTCTAATACCTTCTTTCCTAGCATAAGCCCAATTTAATTCACGTTTAGGTTTTCCATTTTCATCAAGAATATCGTTTCCATTTTCATCTTTTTTCTTTTTTCCTCCACGAACCAATCCTTTACCTACACGTGGAGTAATAAAACCTAAACCGTCTTGAATAATAAACGAAGCTGCATATCCACCAGCTTCAATAAAATCCATCAAGCCCACAACAGGATTAACAGACGCACCCTGGAATGAAACATTTTTTGAATTACGTGGCTGCATACTTTGTAGCTTATTATTTTCATTATTCAATTTTATATTACTATTACTATTTCTATTATTTTTTGAGTCTATACTTGCTATAATTGGTTTTACTGACATAATCCCTACTAAATTTCAAAATCTTCTACACATTAAAATAAAACAACTACTATAATTGAATTGCCATTTTATTTGGGTAATGTTTCAAAACTTTTACATTGTACACTAATTAAATTTCAAAACAAGTGTAATTATTATACTTAATCATTACAAAAATAGCAAGAATTTTTACTACAATTATAACATTTCTGTAACATAAGTACACATATACTATTTGACAGATAAACATATTTCAGCGATACTACAGAAATGGAAGTTAATGTTATTGGAGCTGGACTAGCAGGCTCAGAAGCTGCTTTACAGCTGGCAAATAGAGGTTTTAGAGTTAATTTATATGAAATGCGTCCACTAGTGAAAACAGGTGCGCATACAACAGATGCTTGTGCAGAATTTGTATGCTCAAACAGCCTGGGCTCATACGACATTACAAATGGAAGTGGTCTGCTAAAACATGAAATGGAAATACTGGGAGGAGAACTCATTAAAATAGCTAAAACATGCTCTGTCCCTGCAGGAAATGCTTTAGCTATTGACAGGCACTTATTTTCAAATACCGTAACCGACAGAATTAAGCAGAATCCTAATATTTCACTGCATAGAACCGAGGTTACTAAAATTCCGGAAACTCCAACAATTATAGCTTCAGGCCCATTAACCAGTTCTGATTTAGCAAACTCAATAAAAGCATTTACAAAAAGCGAATACCTGCATTTTTTTGATGCAATAGCTCCAATTGTAGAAATAGATAGTATAAATTTTGACATTGCATTCTGGGCAAGTAGATACGATAAAGGAGAAGCATCCTATATTAACTGTCCAATGAACAAAGAGCAATATGAAAATTTTTATAACATATTAATAAATTCGCCAAGAATCGAACAGCATGAATTTGAAAAAGGTGCAAAATTTTTCGAAAGCTGTCTTCCTATAGAGGTTTTAGCATCACGTGGCATTGATACTCTCAGATTTGGTCCAATGAAACCTATAGGACTAATTGACAAAAGGACTAATGAAAAAAATTATGCAGTTGTACAACTTCGACAAGATAATTCTGCAAAAACTCTATTTAACCTTGTTGGGTTCCAAACTAATCTAAAATGGGGAGCCCAAAAAGAACTTTTACAATCTATTCCAGGATTAGAAAATGTGAATATTGTAAGATATGGTGTAATGCATAGAAATACATTTATAAATTCACCAAATCTTTTACATCCTACACTTCAAACCAGAGAACGTAAAGATTTATTCTTTGCAGGACAGATTACAGGTACTGAAGGATACACAGAATCAATAGCATCCGGACTTTTGGCCGGAATTAATATGGCAAAATTACTAAAAGGTGAAGCTTTACTTGAATTACCAATCGAAACAATGCTTGGAGCCTTAACACATTACATAACTAATCCGGAACACACTAACTTTCAACCGATAAATTCAAACTGGGGAATTGTCCCTCCTATAGAGATGCCTAAAAAAGAACGAAAAAACAAAAAATTAAAAGGGGAACTTATGTCTAATAGAGCAATAAAAAAACTTCAGGATTATTTAACCAAATATTTATAATAATAAAAACTCTATTTAAAAAATAAAGGACATTTAGAAAAATTTCTAAATGTCCTTTATTTTTTTTCGTAAATGAAATTTGTTCAAATTAGAACATCAATCCAGCTTCTCTAGCTGCATCAGCTAATGCTGCAATTCTACCATGGTATAAGAATCCGCCACGGTCAAATACAACACATTCAATTCCAGCTTTTTTAGCTTTTTGCGCAATTGCTTCACCAACAACCTTAGCAGCTTCAATATTACCACCATGTGATAATTTAGCCTTTAAGTCTTTATCATTTGATGATGCTGCAGCCAGTGTTACATGATTTTCATCATCGATTAGCTGTGCGTATATATGTTTTGTACTTCTGTAAACTGCTAATCTAGGAAATTCTGCAGTCCCAGATAATTTTACTCTGATTGATCTATGTCTTTTTTGAACAATCGGTTTTCTTGCTTTTTGTTTAATCATTTTCTTTTTTCCTTTCATTACTTGCTTTAACGGGCTATTAACCCTTCGCATGCAATTTTGCCTAAACCACATCGGTTTATATAGGCTATTACTAATTATATCGCTTGTAAACCCATTTTGGGAGGATAATTAACTGATATATTACCAGTTAATTATTATTATTTTTTACCGGCTTTACCAGCTTTACGTCTGATATATTCGCCTTCGTATTTAATACCTTTACCTTTATAAACTTCAGGCGGACGTTTAGATCTTATTAAAGCTGCAACATCACCTACTGTTTGTTTATTAGAACCTTTAACAGTAATTTTTGTATTTGCCTCAACGGTAATAGTAATTCCTTCAGGAGGAACAATATCAACAGGGTGAGAGTAACCCAATGCCATATTCAATGTTGAACCTTGCATTTGAGCCCTGTAACCAACACCATTGATTTCTAATTTTTTAACAAAACCTTCTTTAACACCTGTTACAGCATTTGCAACAAGAGTTCTTGACAAACCGTATAATGCATCGGTTTCTCTAGAAGATCCAACTTTTGATAATACAATATGATTATCTTCTATTTTTACTGCGATTTCAGGACGTACATTTACAGATTCAGTACCCAAAGGTCCTTTTGCTGTAACCAATTGTCCTTCTATTTTTACCTCAACACCTTGAGGAATTTCAATAGGTTTTTTACCAATTCTTGACATTTTAATTTCTCCTTGTGGTATATTAGTACATTAACCAAATTTTTCTACCAATTATATTTGGTCAAAACCGAATCTCGGTTAATTAGTAAATGTAGCAAAGAACTTCTCCACCAACATTTTCTTTTCTTGCTTTTCTGTCAGTCAACAAACCTTTTGGAGTTGAAACAACAGCTACACCCAATCCGCCCAAAACTTTTTGTAAGTTTTTAGCTTTTGAATAGTGTCTCAAACCTGGTTTTGAAATTCTTTCTAATTTTGTGATAACAGGCTTACGGCGAGAATCATATTTTAAAGTAATTGTAATAACTTTAAATTTACCTTCTTCTCTTACAACATAATCAGCGATAAATCCTTCTTCCTTCATTAATTTAGCTAATTCAACTTTTAATTTTGAAGCAGGAATATCAACTGTTTCATGTGCTACCATACATGCGTTTCTGATTCTTGTTAGCATATCTGCTATAGGATCTGTCATTGCCATAATTATTTTCCTTTTCTCTTGCGGACTTTCGGAATATTATATTTGACACTAATAAATCATATATTAAATCCCGTAGTATCCATCTACCCGTCTCTTACCGGATTAATTATGCTCTTATTGGTTATTTAACCTTTGAACGTCTTCCGGCAGTCAGACCTATCTATGTATTAATAATATTATAAACATATCAAATTTCAATATATAACTAATCTTTTATGTTAATAAATAGCAACAAATCTTAAATTTTATATATTGAATCTGTAAATAGAAATCTATATTCTGTAAATAAAAAGAACGGTGTAATAACCGCTCTTTTTATAATTATTAACAAAAATTTGGCAAAAACAAACTACCAGCTTGCTTTAGTAACACCAGGCAATAATCCTTGGTGAGCCATTTTTCTTAAACAAATTCTGCACAACCCGAAATCTCTATGAAATCCGTGTGGTCTTCCACAAATACTGCATCTGTTGTGAAGTCTTACTGTTGGGTACTTTCCGGCAGCAGCAAGTTTTTCTCGTCTAAGTTCTTTGTTAATCATCGCTTTCTTAGCCATGAATTTCTCCTATCTTGTACTTATTATTTATTACTACCTTTGAATGGCATTCCGAGAAGTCTTAACAACTCTCTAGCCTCTTCATCTGTTTCAGCAGTTGTGATAACTGAAACATTCATACCCTTAACTAAATCTACTTCTTCGTAAGTGATTTCAGGGAATAGAGCTTGTTCTTTCAAGCCCAATGTATAATTTCCACGACCATCAAAACTCTTTGCGCTGATACCTCTAAAGTCTCTGATTCTTGGTAACACTACACAAATAAGTTTTTGTAAGAAATCATACATTCTTTCGCCACGCAATGTTGCCATTGCTCCAACCGGCATACCTTCTCTTAATTTATAAGAAGCAATTGATTTTTTAGCCTTTGTTACAACTGCCTTTTGACCGGCAATTTTTGTTAACTGAGCTTCAATTGATTCTGCAATTTTCGAATTGTGAGAAGCTTCACCTACACCCATGTTCAAAACAATTTTAACTAGTTTTGGAACCTGGTGATCATTTTTGTAGCCAAACTTTTCTTTCATAGCTGGAACTACATCTTCAACATATTTTGATTTTAAGTTTTTTGTTACTGTCATTTTTCTTTTCCTTTACTATTGGTATTAATGTCGTAATTAAATTACACATTAAGCATCTAGTTGTTCACCGCATTTTTTACAAACACGAACTTTTTTACCATCGATAACTTTCATTTCTACTCTTGTAGCCTTCTCACATGCTGGGCATACAATCATTACATTTGAAGAATCCAATGGAGCTTCAAGTTTAATAAGCCCACCTTGAATACCTGCAGCAGGTTGAGGTTTTTGAGCTTTAGTAACCATATTGGCACCTTCAACGATAACTTTACCTTTTTCAGTGTCAACTTTTTTAATGTTACCGATTTTTCCTTTATCTTTACCTGCAATAACAACGACTCTGTCGCTTGTTTTTACATGTAAGTTCTTTTTATCTTTATTTGTCATTTTTTTCTCCTGATTTTATATTTTTCATGGACTGACCATGATGGTCTATTACATGTTCATGCCCTTTTAAGTTAAAAAACTTTTTGGGATTCCGAAATAAATTCGGGAAAATCTAACCCTAATAAGGATTAGATTACTTCAGGTGCAAGAGAAACTATTTTCATATAACCTTTGTCGCGTAATTCACGAGCTACAGGTCCAAAAACACGTGTTCCTCTAGGGTTGCCATCTTTGTTAATAATAACTGCAGCATTTTCATCAAATCTAATAACAGAACCGTCATTACGTTTGATATCAGCTTTAGTTCTTACAACAACAGCACGAACAACTTCACCTTTTTTCACAGCCATATTTGGAGTCGCATCTTTTACAGAAGCAACGATTTCATCGCCTACTGCTGCAAATTTTTTGTTTGAGCTACCCATAACACGGATACATAACAATTGTTTTGCACCTGTATTATCTGCTACTTCTAATCTTGTTTCTTGTTGTATCATTTTTCTTTCCTTTTAGTATCTACTACTTTTGCCTCTCATTACTCTTTGGTAATGTTGCATTTTCTTTTTTGATAGTACAATCCCGAAATAAATTCAGGACACGTTATACTTTTAAACAGTGTTATTTAGTATTAACGAACTTTTTCAACTACTTCTGCTACTGTCCAACGTTTGCCTGATGACATTGGTTTTGATTCAACAATTCTAACAATATCACCTTCATTACAAACATTTTCAGCATCATGTGCTTTGTAGTGTTTATTTGATTCCATAATTTTTTTGTATCTTGGATGTGGTTCGTAATCAGCAACTTTTACAACAACGGTTTTATCCATTTTATTACTAACTACTATTCCTTGTTTTTCTTTCTTAGGCATTTTGTACCTCTTTTTCTGTTATTACTGTTTTTGCTTGAGCGATAAGTTTTTTAGTTTTTGAAATACTTGCAGTATTTTCTAATTTGTGAGTGGATAATTGCAATCTTGCTTCCAATAATTGTTTTTTCCAATCAACAATAGCTTCTTGTAACTCATCTACTGTTTTTTCACGCATTTCACTTAATTTCATTTTTATTATTTCCTTTATCTTATTTACTCACCTTATGCCGACCTGAAAAACTCTTTCGATAAGGTGAAGTAAGTTATTTTGCTTGTTCTCTTGGTTGTTCTACAATCTTAACCTTGATAGGAAGTTTTTGTGCTGCTAATTCAAGAGCATGCACTGCAACAGATCTATCAAAATAGTCAAGTTCGAATAACAATCTGTTTGGCTTAACAACTGCTACCCAGTATTCTACGTTACCTTTACCTGAACCCATACGAGTTTCTGCAGGTTTTGCAGTAATTGGTTTATCTGGGAATATTTTTATCCAAACGTTACCGCCACGTTTGATTTCACGAGTCATTGCACGACGTGCAGCCTCGATTTGACGGCTGGTAATCCAGCCTGGCTCTACTGCTTGTAAAGCATATTGACCGAATTCAAGTGTTGTACCTCTGGTTTCAGTACCTTTCATTCTGCCTTTCATCATTTTGCGGTATTTAGTCTTTTTAGGCTGTAACATTATATTTTGCTCCTATTATTTTTATACCTACTAGCTTTGAGATGTTGAATCAACATTTCTGCTACGTCTAGGACGTCTAACTCCTTTTTCAGAGTTGTCCTTTCCACTTTTTAATTTAATGTTTTGGTCTGCTTTTTCTCCCGGCATTAAATTGCCTTTGAAAATCCAAACTTTAACACCAATTTTACCCATAATTGTATCAGCTTCTGCGAAACCATAATCTACATCAGCTCTAAGTGTTTGAAGAGGAATTCTTCCTTCTTTAGCCCATTCTGAACGTGCGATTTCTGCACCACCCAAACGTCCTGATACCATAACTTTGATACCTTGAACGCCAGATCTCATGGTTCTTTGCATAGCTTGTTTCATTGCACGACGGAATGCAATACGTTTTTCCAATTGTTGAGCAATTGATTCTGCAACTAATTGAGCATCAGCGTCGATTCTTGCAACTTCAACTACGTTGATAATAACAGGTTTACCAATGTATTTTGTTACTTCTTGACGAAGTTCATCAATACCTTGACCGCCACGACCAACTACTATACCAGGTTTAGCTGTAACAATTGTAATTGTTGTATTTTGTGCTTTTCTGGAAATCAAAATTTTTGATACTCCAGCAGCATATAGTTTTTTCTTAACGAATTTTCTAATTTTAGCATCTTCTGCTACGAATGTTTTGTAGTCTTTCCATTTTGCATACCAGGTACTAGCCCAGTTCTGGATAATTCCTACTCTAAATCCGGTTGGATGTGTTTTTTGTCCCATTTTAACTACCTTTATTTTTTCTACTTATTTTTGATTTAATTGATGAGCCGGCAAATCTTATGCCTTAGCTTCATCACTAACTACTAATGTAAGGTGTGATGTACGTTTCATTCTTGAATACATACGACCTTGAGCTCTAGTTCTTGCACGTTTGTATGTAGTACTTTCATCTGCAAAGATTTGTGAAATCTTTAATGATTCAGCACTTACCCCGTATTGCTCACGAGCGTTTGCAACTGCAGCTTTCAAATTCTTTTCAACTACTCTTGCTGCAAAATAAGGCATAAAACGTAACATATCTTGAGCTTCTATAACAGCTTTACCTCTAACTTCGTTAATAACTCTACGAAGTTTTCTTGCTGTCATTTTTATGTCTGTTTGTTTTGCTTTTGCTTCCATTTTTTTATCCTTTATTTAATATAAATATCACTTTGGATTATTTGTACTAACCTCTTTTAGCAGTTTTATCAGAACCTGCATGACCTTTAAATAGTCTTGTTGGAGCGAATTCACCTAATTTGTGTCCTACCATTTGTTCTGTAATATAAACAGGTACGTGAGTTTTACCGTTATGTACAGCAATTGTATGGTTTAACATATCAGGTACTATCATTGATGCTCTTGACCAAGTTTTGATAACTTTTTTCTCTGAGTTAGCATTCATTTTGTCTATTTTCTTTTGTAGAGCTTCTTCTACATATGCACCTTTTTTTAATGAACGTGCCATTTATTTCTCCTTTTGCTTTTTTGAGTATATTTTGTTGTGTTGGGCCTGAAATGAATTCAGGCCGGATACCCGTATTGTCGAAATCGTTTAAATACGATTATCTAGATTTTTTTCTTCTTCTAACGATTAACTTATCAGAAGCTTTTCCTTTTTTACGAGTTTTATATCCAAGAGCCGGTTTACCCCAAGGTGTTTTAGGGTTGCCACCAGGTCCTGTTTTACCTTCACCACCACCGTGTGGGTGATCGCAAGGGTTCATTGTAACACCACGAACTGTAGGTCTAATACCTAAGTAACGTTTTCTACCGGCTTTACCGATAGATAGGTTCTTGAATTCAGCATTACCTAACATACCGATAGTTGCCATACATTCTTTTCTTACCATTCTCATTTCTGATGAAGGAAGTTTAATTGTTACATAGTTACCTTCTTTAGCCATTACTTGAGCAGCATTACCTGCAGCTCTAACCATAACGCCACCGCGTCCAGGGTGTAATTCAATATTATGAACAATTGTACCAAGAGGAATTAATTCAAGCGGTAAAGCATTACCTGTTTGAACAGGAGCCTCAGGACCACTTATAATTGTATCCCCAACATTCAAACCTTCCGGAGTTAAAATGTATCTTTTTTCACCATCAGCATAAAAACATAGTGAAATTCTTACATTTCTGTTAGGATCATACTCGATAGTTTTGACTGTTGCAGGTACACCGAATTTTTCTCTTTTAAAATCGATTATACGGTATGTTCTTTTTACACCGCCACCTTTATGACGACAAGTAATTCTACCTGTATTATTTCTTCCTGCTGTTTTATTCAATGATTTTAACAATGATTTTTCAGGAGTAGAAGTTGTGATTTCTTGATAATCACTTTTTGTCATGCCTCTTTGTCCCGGAGACGTCGGATTAATTTTTCTGATTGCCATTTTTATTTTCTCCTACTAATTGGCTTTGTACTTTTCTTTTGGGACATCTGCCTGTACGCCCCGCATCGGCTTACTGCCTTATTCAAAATTAGAATCCAATTATACATTTATGAATTCAATAGGTTCACCTTCAACTGTTACTATAGCCTTTTTAGATGAATCTGTTCTTCCAAATTTATATCCCATTCTTTTTTCATGAGAAGGCATATAAACGGTTCTTACTTTTTTAACTTTTCTTCCAGGAAAAGCTAATTCTACAGCTTTAGCAATTTCAATTTTTGTTGCATCTTTTCTTACTTCGAAAGTATATTGTGCATTTTCTGTTGCTGCCACTGACTTTTCAGTAATTAATGATTTTTTAATTACGTCATATAATTTTTCTGTTTCTTTACTCATTATTGTAACCTTTCTGTAATTTCATTTACAGCAGATTCAGTCATAACAACAAAATCAGCTTCCAATAAATCTTTCACATTTAAATTTGATGGTAATAAAAGTTTTACACTAGGAATATTTCTTGCTGATAATTCCAAATTTTTATTTTCTTCAGCTTTAGTATTCGCAACAATTAAAACCTTTCCATTAACATTCAATGATTTCAATGCGCTAACCATTAATTTTGTTTTTGGCTCAGCAATTGTTGAAAAATCTTTTACTACAACGATTTGAGATTCTCTAGCAGACAATGCTGATTTTAAAGCTAATTGTCTTGCTTTTTGAGGCATATTGAAAGAGTAGCTTCTTGGTTTTGGCCCAAAGATTACACCCCCACCAGCAAACAATGGTGAACGAAGTGAACCAGCTCTGGCTCTACCAGTTCCTTTTTGTTTCCAAGGTTTTCTTCCGCCTCCTGCAACTTCTGCTCTTGTCTTAGTACAAGCATTACCTTGACGAGCATTATTTAGTTGTCTTCTCAATGCTAAGTGCATTACGTGTAAATTAGGTTCTACACCAAAAACACTTTTTTCTAATGTAATTTCACCTAATTTTTCTCCATTTGTACTTAATATTTCTTTTGACATTTTTATTTTCCTTTATATATTATTTTATCTGCCGTTTAAGACTGCTTACCGCTTGCAACTGCTTTATTTGGCAAGACCAGCCGGTTTTATCAACTTTTCCTTGTTTTTATTTTATTTAACCGTAACCTATACTTTATCTTTAGTATTACGGGATTTATATCTCAAGTTACCTTTTATCGGCATCGGATATAAACCGGTTCAATCTAGTTCCATTTTGTTCTTGTAGGTACAATAGTAACTAATCTACCTTCACATCCAGGTACTGAACCTTTAACCAATACTAAACCGTTAGCTGAATCAACTTTTACTAACTTTAATTTAGTGATTGTAACTCTTTCATTGCCCATGTTACCTGCCATTCTTTTACCTTTGATAACACGTGAAGGAGTTGTACCTGCACCAATTGAACCAGGTTCTCTATGGTTTTTAGAACCATGAGCCATAGGTCCTCTTCCAAAATTCCATCTTTTAACTGTACCTTGGAAACCTTTACCTATTGATTTACCTGTCACATCAACTTTTTCAACATTATCTAATACTGATAATTCAACCTTATCTCCTACTTTATAATCTTGAGGATTGTCAACTCTAAACTCCTGAAGATGTCTGTAATTTGATAAGTTATTTTTCTTGAAATGACCTAATTGAGCTTTTGTCAAGTGTTTTTCTTTAGCTGCAACTGTACCAACCTGAATTGCGTTATATCCGTCTGTCTCAACTGTTTTAACTTGAGTTACTACAGTTTCATCAACTTTAATAACTGTTACAGGGATAGCCAAACCTTGTTCATCAAAGATTTGAGTCATTCCAACTTTTTTTCCTATTACACCTAGTGTCATATTCTACCTTTCTAGCTCGCTCGTATCCAAATAAACCGCAAAGGTTCTTTGAATTTGAGTTTGCATTTTCTCTTGCGAGCGCTACTTTTGTACTGTCCTTTTACCTTTTGGAGGACTTTCACCTCCCTCCGCTAATCTGTTGATTTTTATCATCAACAAAGGCGGGTAGTAGATCACATTATATGCATAATGCTTATTCAATTTTCACAAGACCGGAATCTTAGCAACTATCTTGCTTCGATATCAACACCAGCCGGTAAATCTAATCTACGTAACTCTTCCATTGTCTGTTGAGTTGGTTCGTATATATCAATAATACGCTTATGTGTTCTCATTTCAAAATGTTCACGAGATTTTTTATCTACATGTGGAGAACGCAATACGCAATATATACGTCTTTTTGTAGGTAAAGGAATAGGGCCAGCAACTTTAGCGTCTGTTCTTTTTGCTGTTTCTACGATTTTTTCAGCAGATACATCAATAAGTTTGTGATCGTATGCTTTCAAACAAACTCTGATTCTGTTTTTCTTAGTACTACTTGCCATTTGTATTCCTTTTTCTTTTTCTATGTACAACTGCCGATTTCTAAGAGTTCCGAATTTTACACTCGGTCCACCTATTTTCGGCTCCTGAAGTGAGCTATTTATAAAATATTTCGGATATTTTACTTACTATACTTCAAGCATATCTATCTTAGGATAAACAAAATACAGTGTCAACTGTGTTTTCCCATGTTTGTTTAGTTTTGTTACGAATTATTTTACAAAAAAATAGTTTGGTCTGTTAAACTATTTTTTTACATTTGTTTCTTATTATTTTTCTACCTTATTTGACTGTTCAAATACAGTCTCTATAAGTTTTATTGCATTTTCTTTAGCTTGAGTAAGTTTTGCCTGTTTTTCTGATTCAGCAGCTTCTTTTGCTATTTTGGCATCAATCTTTGACTCCATTGCAGTAAGATTTATTGATGCTTTTCTTAGATTTTTTGGTAAAGATTCCTCAGGGTATAAATTCGTTACAATACGTTTTTTTAACACTGAAGCCAATTGTTTAACAATCATCCAAACCTTTTTTGCACCTGTAGCTTTATTAAAAGTTGTTTTATACGCTTCACTGCCATATTTAGCATTATAACGTTCTGCAATACCATTTGGCTCAAGATTTGCAGTTAATTCGCCATTTTTAATCATTTTTTCGATATCTTCTGTTTTAGCAACAACTGACCAAGTTTTTGGAGCCTCAAAAACCAAATCCAAGTATTTGTCATTAGCATGTTTTTGAACTATTTTTTTTAACCCTCGCGCAACAGTATTTGGATTTTTTTTACCACCATTAGTTAAATAATCAGTAAATTCACCCATAATTTCAGGAGAAGGTTTTTTAATTGCCATACCGAATGCTGTGCCGGATTTTAAACTATTATTTATGATTTCCATTATTTAAAACCTTTCTATTATTTTTTGCTACTTTCTTTAAATAAGTCTTTTATCATTTGTTTATTATAGATATCTCGTTCAATTTTATTTCCCATTTCAGTAGCATACTCAGCTGACTGTTGAAGATTTTGCGGTAAAACTAATTTTGGATTTAACCATCTACGTAATTGCTCAAAAGATAATTTTATTGCACAGCCTGCTTTAAAACGAAAAATTTCAAATTTTGACATTCCGTTATTTTTTAAAACCGCAGAATCAGTCTTAATATTTTTCTTCAAAGTCTCAAGTTTTGAAATATATTTTGTATCAGGTTCAAAAATCTTTGTTTGCCCTTGAACAAACTTCTTAGCTTCCTGAGATACAGGAAAAACTTTAAAAGAATTTTTAGCAGAATTATATTCAATATTAAAATGGTTATTTTCTGCTTGTTCAACTATTATACGACTAAGCCCGCTTGTAACATCGGCTATAGGTGCATTTTTTGTTAAATATTCCGTAAGATGATTTAATGAATCTTCACTCGGCTTTATAAAAGCCATACCAAAACTAGTTTTAGCATGTGGGGTATTACTTCTTATCTCCATCGTAAAAATCGCTCCTTTTATATATTTTTTACAGACTATCTAAAATCCGTAAATTTATTTTTTTGCGGAACAAAATATTTCAAGATTTACATTGCTTAATATCAAATTAAAATAATATTTACACAGAAACAAAATTCTTTATTTGTTCTAGTTTATCGGTTGAATCACTTTCAATATATATTCGTAACAAAGGTTCTGTTCCGGAAAGGCGCACTAAAATCCAAGTCATTGTATCCTCTAAATACAACTTGACACCATCTTTAAAATCTTTTCTTACAACGGCTTGTCCATTAATCACATCCATCGCTTTAAATCTTTCGATAACAGAATCTACTTCTGTGGCATCCTGTAGTCTTTTGTCAACTCGCGTATTATAAAATCTGCAACCGACAAATTTTTCCAAATCTCGTTGCATCTGTACAAGAGTTTTATTTTCATAAGCCATAGCCTCAAGAACCAAAAGATTGGCCAAAATTCCATCTTTTTCAGGTATATGCCCTTGAATACTTAATCCACCTGATTCTTCTCCTCCAATTATCGGATTATATTTACGCATAGCTTCCCCAACATGTTTAAACCCGACAGGTGTTTCAATAACCTCTACACCTAACTTTTGCGCTACAATATCAAGCATCAAACTTGCACCGACAGTTTTAACTAAACATCCTGAATATTTTTTATTTTTTTGTAGATGCATCAAAAGAAGTGCTATAATCTCATTAGGAGTTACATATTCCCCATTTTCGTTTATAACACCAAACCTGTCTGAATCACCATCATTTGCAAATCCTGCATAATTCTTATGGCTTTTTATATAATCAATCATCTCACTCATATACTGGGGTTTTGGTTCCGGCATTCCACCACCAAAATTAGAATCATAATACATGTGAATACTGTCATATTTTATACCATTACTTGAAAGTAACTTATCAAAATACCCAATACTGGCAGCATATAGTCCATCAAATATAATATGAGTTTGAAGTTCTTTAATTTTTTCAAAATCGATAATTTCTTTAATTCTTTTGAAATAATTATTTGAAAAATCTGTATAAATAAGTTTTCCCCTTATATGAGCCTGAAAACTTTTACCCAGATTTGCAACTATCTCATCCGTAATATCACTTGTAGCAGGACCGGCATAATCCGGAATAAATTTTATTCCCAAATATTCAGGAGGATTATGTGAAGCAGTAAACATAACAGCACATGCATCCAGATATTTTGCATTAAATGCAAGAACAGGAGTAGGAATTACCTTATCGCTATATAAAACCTTAAATCCTGATTCTGATAAAATTTCAGCGCACTGCATCGCAAATTCTTTTGCCATATTTCGAGGATCATAACCGATAATTATAGTTTTATAAATTCCATAATTATCAAAGACATATTTGCCAATTGCTTTTGAAACCAGCGCTACATTCTCTGCATTAAAGTCTTTTCCTACAATAGCTCTCCAACCATCTGTTCCGAATTTTATTCCGTTCATCAGTCCCTCATTCACTTAACTATATGATATCTCTATTAAAAGATTTCAAAGTAACTTCAAAATGACATTTTAAATTATTTCTGGTATAATTCTAATAGAAATATGGAGTTAAGTAAATGTCAAATTTTGAAGAGATTAAAAATGTCGTTTTTCTGGAACCTGAATGCTCTTTTTCAGAAATTGCAAAAGATGAATTTTGCCAAAAATATAAACTAATATGTAATTCAACTCCATTAACAACAATTAAACAAATTGTTGAATACGTTTCTCAAAACTCTAAAGATACGCTGGGAATATTACCTGTTGAAAACACTCTTGACGGTACAATAAGAGAATCTTTGGATTGCCTTATTACATGCAAGAATCCTAACATAAGAATTATTGCTGAAATGATTTTACCAATAGAATATTGTCTATTATCAAAGACAACCGAATTTTACAGCATATCAGGTTTAATTACAACTCCAAGACTAATCACAAAATGTCATGAATTTATTCAAAATGAACTTCCAAGAAATTTAAATTTGATTGAAGCCCCAACAATGATTGAAGCGGCTAAGGATTTATCAAACCATAACCTAACTTACTCATCAATCGGAAACAAAAAAATTGCTGAAAATTATAGATTGAATATATTAAAAGAAAATATCCACGATGATAAAAATAACAGGACAAGATATATTTTAATCGGAGATATTGAAACAAAACCTACCGGAAGAGATAAAACAACTGTAGCATTTAGAACAAATCATACTCCTGGAGCATTATTAGAAATTTTAAAAATTTTCCTTGAGTATGAAATTAATCTTTCTTATATTTCATCTCGACCATCAAAATTTGAACCAAACGAATATATCTTTATCGTAAATTTTGACGGACATATTCATGGTTCAAATATGCTTCAAGCAATAAACGAAATAAAACCTAAAACATCATTTTTCAGATATCTTGGGTCTTATAGAATTGGTAATAATACTGAAAGAGTTTAATCTCATAATAAAAGTAGCAAAAAAATATTTTCACTGATTTTACTTTAAATTAGTGATATTAATTTTAAGGAGTTAGTGTATATGGATATTCAAAACAACAGCTTAAGAGCAAATGCTCCGCAATTCTCAGCTCGCTTATTTGCACTTGATGGAATGAAACAGATTAAAGCATTTGATAGGTTATCCCAACTAAAAGGAATTGATGAAGTTGCAAAACGAGGGAATAAAAATACTGACATTTTTGTAAAAAATTTTATTAGTATCGAAGACGGATTAGCAGGATATAAAAATTTTGCAGATGTAGAAATTAAAAACCCGTTATTTGGACATCAAAAATTTTCTTTTGATATACACCATGCTACAAACAGCCCAATAAATGAAGATATTACTTATCAAATGAATAATTTAGATATTTTAACAAGGAAATGCAATTTTTTAGAAGACAAAGCAATAAAGTTAAGTTTGATAAAAAGAGTAAAAGATGCCTTCAAAAATAAATCTGAAAAATTAAATCCTGTAGATTATCTTCAAGATATGCTAAAAAATACACCCAATCATGGTTTTTCAGATGAAAGAATTAATGATTTTAATAGAATTGCAAAAAATTTATTAAATTCTATTTTAAAAACAGGAATAGAAAATTCTAAAGATTTATAACTTATAGTCCAGAATTACTTATTTATTAATAATCTGCAAAGCTCTTTCATAAGATAAAGTTTCATAACCTTTTTCAATATAATCAGGATATGTTTCTTTAATATATTGATATGCTTTTTTTATTCGTTTCTCTCCGGATGGATGATCAGAAAAGAAATCAAAATAATTACCTGAAATTTTATTAAGTATTGAAATAGCTGCAAGCGGATTATATCCAGCATTAACCATATAATCAATACTAAGCAAATCAGATTTTGTCTCCTGATTTCTGGAAAACTTTTTATTAACAAGCTCACCCGCAGCAGATGAACCTGTAAGTATCATCCCCGTTGAAAGCATCTTTGAAGAATCTTTTAATATTCCAATAGCATTAAAAACAGTGCCAGCAACAGCAGCACTAGCAGTAATTCCCCGTCTTAGAATACTCTTTTTAACATGATTTTTAGACACATGACCCATCTCATGTCCAATTACAAAAGCTAATTCATCCTCAGTTTCCACATATTGTAAAAGCCCTTTGTATACAGATATTCTATTATGAATATCTGTTGTGGCATTTGCTTCATCTTTTTCAGAAACAACAAATTGAATAGTCTTATCAATATTATTATTAACAATCAATTTTGTCCCTATATGATTTATGACATTAAATGCCTGAACTGAGTTCCAATCCTGACAATACGGATGAATTTGGACTTCAACAGACCCTTTTAAAACATCCGAATGTTTATTACTATCAGGTGTTTTAACATTATTAGCAGAAGTATGTTTTGTATAAACGGCATTTTGAATTCCGGATTCAGGTGGCAATGAATATGAATAATTTGGCTTAGCATTAGCGGCAGTGGAGTATAAAAATCCTATAAAAATAATTATTATTGTTGCATAATACTTTATCCAGATTTTCATACAGAATACTCCAGAAATTACAGTTTAATTAATTCACCATTTAAATACCAAGTTTTTACACCGATTATCTTAACTTCAACAAATTCACCAGTTAAGTCTTTATCACAAGGGATATGAACTATCTTATTGTTTCTTGTTCTGCCTGTAATAACATTTTTTCCTTTATGGTTTTCAAAATTTTCAATCAAAACTTCCATTTGACGACCCAAAAATTTCTTATTTGAAGCAAGACAACATTTTCTATTTTGCTCATTAAGCCTTGCTAGACGTTCAAATTTTGTATCTTCGTCAATATACTTATCCACCCATTTTGCAGCAACAGTTTTTTCTCTAGGAGAATATGCAGCAGTATTAGAATAATCCAAACCTAATTCTTCCATTGCGGTAAGGGTTTCTACAAATTGTTCCTCCGTTTCACCAGGAAAACCTGCAATAAAATCACTTGTTATTGTAACATCAGGAACCATATCGCGAACCTTATTTGCGATTTTGAAATAAGTTTCTCTATCATAACGTCTGTTCATCTTTTTCAAAACTTCACTACTGCCTGACTGCATAGGGATATGAAAATACTCACATACTTTATCTAATTCAACTACAGTTTCAATTAGTTCATCTGTGATATCTGTTGGATAAGATGTTACAAAACGAATTCTAAATTTACCCTCTATAGAATTTACTTCTCTGAGCAAATCTGCCAGTCGATAGTTCCTATCTTTAAAATCCTTACCATAACTATCAACATTTTGCCCTAAAAGAGTAATCTCTTTAAAACCTGAACTTAATGCATCTTTAACCTCTTTTAATATGGTTTCAGGAAGTCTTGAACGTTCTCGCCCCCTTGTATAAGGTACAATACAATAAGTACAAAAATTATTACAACCTTCAGTTATCGGAATCCAAGCATTAACAGATTTCACACGATTAATTTTGAATTTAACAGCTTTGTCATCTTCTGTTGCATTTGTTTCTTCACATTCACAAACCTTTTCACCGGTTTCAATTTTTTTGATTATATCAGGAAGTGAATAGATTTTGTGTGTACCTAACACAAAATCTACATAATGTGCTCGTTTAAAAATCTGCTCAGCTTTCTGCTGCGCAACACAGCCGCAAAATCCAATTTTCAATTCAGGTCTTGATTTTTTCCACTTGCCCCAAGTTCCAATCAAGCTATAGGCTTTATCTTCACTAAGCTGCCTGATTGAACAAGTATTTACCATTAATAAATCTGCATCTTTTGGTTTATCAGTTTCTTCATATCCAAAATTTGACAACATACCAAACATACGTTCTGTATCGGATTTATTCATCTGACAGCCCATTGTTTCTATATAAACTTTTTTCATTATCTTCCCTTTTAACAATCGATTGTAAATTTAGCTAAATCAATTATTATACAAAAAAGAATTCTTGTAAAATAAAATCAAATTTTATATACAAAGTTACACATATAATCACAAGCAAACTATTCTTCAGCTAACACTCTGTCCAAGCATGCAGTTGAAGAATACTGCCATTCTCTGTATGTAATTCGTTTAACTTTATATCCGCAGCGTTCAAGAATAGATTGCTTTTTCATATTTGAAATATGTGATTTTTTATTATCTTCGATGCCATCAACTTCAATAATAAATTTATCATCAACAAGTAAATCAGCACTTAATCCGGCAATATCCGCTCCTGCAAGAACTTTATGGTCAAGATTTCTTATTGCTGATGCTATTTCTTTTTCAAATTTATTCTTATATATATTCTCATCAATTTCATTATTTGCAAGAGAAACTTTACGCTCCTGATATTGTTTTATAAATGAAACATAATTTCTGAAATGACCTTCAGGCATTGTTTCTATATCATGCGATACAAAATTTATACATTTGCTTCTTGCCCGTGTAATTGCAACATTAAACAAATTTGGTTTTTGTAAAAATGTGATACTTTGAGGATACGAATTATTAGCAAATGCCCACGACATCAAAATAATATCTCGTTCATCTCCTTGAAATGTATGAGCCGTACCAATCTCAATCTGATGTTTCTTTATCATATAATCAGATAAAACTTTTGGCACTGAAACTTTTAACTGTTCAACCTGTGCCCTAAATGGAGAAATAATACCCACAGAAACAGGTTTGTCCGGATTTTTTCGTTCATCTTCAATAATAATTTCATGCAAAGTTTTAACAAGAGCTTCGATTTCCGGAAGATTTCTTGTTGCATCCATATCAACTTTACCGTCAGGAACTTTCACAAGTTCAAGGACATTATCATCCGCAGAATCTTTTTTCATTACTCTAATTCTGTCAGCATAAAATTCATGATTAGAAAAATTGATAATTGGCGGAAGACTTCTAAAATGCTCATCCAGCATAACGGAATTCATAGAATAATAATCCGCAAGATCAAACATTGAATTAGTTCTAAACCTCCACATCAACTGATATTTATCAGGAATACCATACTGACTCAGGAAAGATTGTTCTTTAGCCTTTTCAAGGAAAGATAAGTGTGGAAGTTGTTTATCATCTCCGACGACAACAGTCTTTTTAGCACGATACATTATTGGAAAACAACTGGCAATATCGCATTGAGACGCTTCATCAATGATTGCAACATCAAACATACCCGGCTTTAACGGTAATGAATCAGACACAGCATAAGTTGTTACACACCAACAAGGAAACGCTTCAAGTAAAGGTTTAAAATCCTCTTCTTCTAATATTCTGCTCTGAAGATTCTTACGTCGTTCAACTAAAGACATAGCATGAACTTTAATCCTGCGTCTTTTCTTTTCATCACGTAAAAGGGATTTTATAGCCTCTCTTCTTGTGCTTTTCAAAATATTGACGGCAAGAGTTTTTTGTTTTCTCTTCATTTGACGAATCTGCTCCATCATAACATGAAGATTTCCTGTTTTTTGAATATCGGATTCTATCTTGCGCAATTTCCATTTTTGAGTAATAAAATCAAGTTCGGTTTTCAATCTATCCAAATTTTCAGGTTCGACTTCAAAATCTTTAATGTCCAATACCTTTTTTAATTGCCTTAAACTTGACATGTTGGCAAAACCGGCAAAGAAACCGGATTTTTCCATATTATCATTTAATGTTTTAATGACATCATTTACAGTATCAATTTCGGATTTTTTCAAAGCTCGCTTAATATACTGAAGTTCACCAACATTAACGGCATGTTGATGAATTTCTGATTTCAAATCATGCCAGGCCCTTTCAAGCTTAATAATTTTCTCACATTTTGCTTCAGTCTCGCGTAAACAGTCCAAATGTTGCTTCATATCTTTAACATCGGCAAATATATAGTCATCCACGTCATCATCAAGCTCAACTTTTCCGGCAAGTAAATCCTGCAGCTGCAGACTCAATTGTTTTTGATAATTCATACGCCCTGCTCTCAAAGCAAGATATGGAGCACCTAAATCATTAAGGCGATCAGCTACAACATCGACAGCCTTATCCATACGAGATGCAACCAATACAGTTTTCCCATTTGCAATAAGGTGTGCAACAAGATTAACAATCGTTTGCGATTTACCTGTTCCTGGAGGACCTTGCACTGCAATAAATTTATTATTTTCAATATTTTTAATCACTTTTTCCTGAGAATCACTCAATGCTAATGGAGTTATCGGATAAAATTCTTCTTCTGTATCCCTCAATATACTTTTATCTGAAGTTTGGGTATATTCATCATTTATAACACTTAATGTAGTTTCACGATAAACTCCGCTTGGCTTTTCAGCTATTTGCATTAGTTCATGCAAAACTCCTGCGGTTACAGAAGGTCTTTTAGTCAAAATAATTGCACTCTGATATGTTACACACAGCTTTTTAATTTCACCAACAGGTTTAGATTTTTGTTCCTGAATTTCCTCCTCAATGATTTCATCCATATTTTCACCTGTAATTTTGGCATCAGATGAATCTTTTGCAGAGGTTTCATCTTTTTCAACATTATCTTCTTCCGCATCTTCCGAAGAATCTTGTATAACTTCAATATCAGGAATCAAAGACTTTAAAGTAGTAAGGAATATATCCATTTTTTCTTGTGTTATAGGAAGTTCCGGAACAACATCCAAAATTCCTTCCAAAAATAAATCTACTTCATCATCGTCATCACCCTTTTTCAGTAATGCGGCTAAAGCACCGGTATTTAATGATAAAATATCATCTTGTCTCACACAATTTATGTTTACTCCGTTACGTTCAAGCTTGCATGGCACATATAACAAAGGGGTTAAAAACTCATTTCTTTTTTTTGATTTGCCGTTTCGACCTACTAAAAACATATAACCGTATATTAAATATTTATCTTTGGTACTCAAATCACTCTGAATCATCAATTCGGTTAAATTCGGATTAGAACCGTCAAGTTTTAAATATTCAAGTCCTTTGGTAAGTAAAGTTTCCTGGTCTTTTAAAAATATCCATTTATTATCCTTATCTCCCTTCAGATTACGGAATGTAGAACTTTTAACTTCCTCTCTTACACAGTCGTGAAGATACTGGCTTAATTTTTTTATAAAACTATTATTAAATGCTGAATTTAGGGCCTTTGTAGCTTCTTGTAACATATATATCCTTCTTTTCAAAAAAAACTATTGTCTTCCATTTTATACTATTTTACGTTAAAATCAAGGTATGAGCATCATCAATTTACAGGATAAAAATTTGTATTACATTGGCGGTGTAGTCAGAGATGAAATTCTGGGTATAAAAAGTTTTGATATTGATATAACTTATGCAGGTAATGCAATAGATTTTGCACACACAATTCCTAATGCTGAAATTTTACAAGTAAACCCTCCATTTGGAACTGTGAGAATTAAACTAAACGGAGAAGAAATTGATATAGCCTCAACCAGAAATGAAACTTACCCCCAAAAAGGCCACCTTCCACAGGTAAAAGATATCGGCTGCTCACTAAAGGAAGATATATTAAGACGAGATTTCACAATTAATGCCCTTGCAAAATCGACTTTAACAGGAGAAATTATCGATTATATAAACGGGCTTAAAGATATAAAAAATAAAAAATTACGAGTACTGCATGATAACAGTTTTATTGATGATCCGACAAGAATAATCCGTGCCCTTAAATTTGCTGTACGTTTTGGATTTGAGTTAGACTCGCATACTCAAAAACTTCAAGATAACTATTTGCAAAACATTAATTATGACATGTCATACAAAAGACTCAAAAAAGAATTAGTCGAGACATTCAATCTCAATTCCACTACGGCATTTGAACGTTTCATTAATCAAAAAATATATAAACTTATTTCTCCAGCTAATTTTACACTACCAAAAATAAACTTCAAAAAACTTATAAACAAATATCAGCCTAAAATAATTTGGATTATATATATAGGATTACTTCCGGATATTTCATCTTTGCCTTTAACAAAAATTGAAAAAAAAATTGTCGAAGATTATAAAAATTTACAAAACAAAGTTTTTAATTCAGATTTCCAAACCTATAAAAATTTTAAAGATATAAACATTGAATCAATAATAATGTTTTCAACTAAAGAACCGGAAATTGTTAACCATTATCTTGAAAATTTACGACAAATTAAACTTGAAATAACAGGAAAAGACTTAGTAAAATTAGGAATCGAACCTTGTAATGAATATCAAAAATGTTTTGATTACATATTAAAAGAAAAAATTAAAAATCCTCAAATCAAAAAATTTGAGGAAATTCAACTTGCTAAAAAATATTTTAAAATACCTATTGCCTGATTCCAAAACTTTCCTGAATACTACGCAAATGTCCGTTTCGAGTTTCAATATCAATAACATTATTAACAGCTTTAATAAGATCTTTTGATTCAGGTCCCTTTCTAAAAGCTACAGCGTATGGTTCTTTTGAATAGCGTTTTGGCAAAAGTTCAACACTATTATCTTTCAAAGCTAAACCAAGCAAAATAGTATCATCTGATACTATTGCATCAGCCTTTCCTTGTTTCAAAGCTTTAAAAGCATCCGTATAGGTTCTATAGCCAATTATACCGACATTTGGAACAGCTGCTCGCAAGCTTCTTTCACTGGTTGAACCAAAAACAATAATCGCACGTTTACCGTTCAAATCTCGTAAAGATTTAACATCACTACCTTTCCTTACTAACACAGCTTGACCTGCTGTATAATAAGAATTTGAAAAATCTAAAATTTCCTGACGCTTAGGAGTAATTGACATTGTAGCTACTATCATATCAATATCACCAGAATATAATTTCATCATCCTATCAGAAGCTGTTACCGGTACAAATTTAACCTTTTTATCACTTCCTAAAATACCACGTGCAATAAGTCGTGATAGTGCAGCGTCATAACCTGCAAAATGTCCTTTTTCATCAATATATCCAAAGGGATAAGTATCGGTTTTTACGCCAACAATAATTCTATCTCTGTTCATTATTGTATTCAAATCATTTGTTAATGGTTCATCCTGTTTTTTGCCGCATCCGCAACACACCAATACAATTAACATCAACAGGGATACTATTTTTTTATACATAATTCTGTCCTCTTTTTTAAACCATAATACCCTAATAAAAAAACAAGTCAAAAAAGTTAAGGATATTTATTTTTTTTAATTTTAAGATATTATTACATTATGAAAACTATTATTCTTATAGGTATGATGGGTAGCGGAAAAACTACTATAGGAAAAATTTTAGGAGAAAAGTTAAATATAGAATCTTTTGACATAGATTCTATAATAGAAGCACAAACTAATAAAAGTGTATCAGAAATATTTTCATCCTATGGAGAAATTTATTTTAGAGAATTAGAAAAAAACACTATCAAAGAAATTTTTAAACCTGATAACAAAATAATATCACTTGGAGGCGGAGCTTTCGAGAATAATGAAACCCGAAATTTATTATTGAACAATTCCACTATAATTTATTTAAAAACATCACCAATTACTATTTATGAAAGAATAAAAAATGATACCCAAAGACCTCTTTTAAAAAATAAAATGTCAATAAAAAAAATTACAGAACTAATAAATCTTAGACAAAAAAATTATGAACTGGCAAATCTTCATATATCCACAGATAATAAAAGACCAAACACAATAATTAATGAAATTCTAGGAGCTTTATAATGGAAAATTTAGAAGTTAATATCAAAGGAAAAAACATATCCTATCCGATATTTATCAGTAATAATGATCTTGGAAATCTAAAATCTGCAATAATGAAAAAAATCGGAAATAAAAACTATATAGTAATTTTTAGCCAAAAAGTTTATAAACTGTACTCAAAAGTTCTAAATTTTCCACATGATAGAACATTGGTTCTCAAAGATGGTGAAAACCAAAAAAATTTTAAAAATTATGAAAAAATTATCAACTTTGCTCTGTCAAAAAAATTAACTCGTGAAGACAGCATAATTGCTGTTGGAGGAGGAGTTGTTGGAGATATATCAGGCTTTGTAGCTTCAACCTATATGCGCGGAATAAACTTTATACAAGTACCCACAACACTTTTAGCATGTACCGACAGTTCAGTTGGAGGAAAAACCGCAATTAATTCAAAATTCGGGAAAAATCTTATAGGTTCATTTTACCAGCCAAAAGCCGTATTTATAAATGTAAACTTTTTAAAAACTCTGGACGAAAGACAGTTCAAAAGTGGCTTAGGAGAAGTTGTTAAATACAGCTTTATTGAAAACAATTGCAATAAAAATGAGTCAAATAATCTGATAAATTTTTTAACCGAATATTATAAAAAAATACTATCTAAAGACATTTTAATACTCATTGAACTCATAAAAATGTGTGTACGCTTAAAAATCTCTGTCATAGAACAGGATGAAAAAGAAAATCAATTACGCAAAATTTTGAACTTTGGACACACATACGCTCATGCAGTAGAAACTATCACAAATTACAGAAAATATACCCATGGTGAATGTGTAGTTGCAGGAATCAAATTTGCTCTCAATATAGCATTAAAAAAGAATTTAGTAGATAAAGAATACAAATTTCTATGTGAAGATCTATTAAAAAAATTTGAATTTAAAGAAATTCCTACATTCGACAAAAATAAAATCATAGAAATTATGACAACCGATAAAAAAGCAACAGACGAACATATAACATTCATACTTCCAACGGGATATGCTTCTGTTGAAGAATTTAACTTTACAAAAAATGAGTTAAAAGGAATTTTATAAATGTAACAGGCTTGTCCTTGACTAAATAATATGTTAGTATAATAGAAATCTATAGTAACTAAAATATACTAATGGAGTATCGATGAACTCAAAAGACTTGCCAAAATGTCCAATTGAAACTACTATAAAAATGCTTGGATGCCGCTGGAAAATATTAATAATACGTGAACTACTATCAGGAACAAAGCGTTTTGGAGAATTAAAAAAAAACGTAACCGGAATTACTCAAAAAGTTTTAACATCAAAACTACGAGATATGGAAGAACTTGGTCTGTTGGAAAGAACTGTATATCCACAAATTCCCCCAAAGGTTGAATATACATTAACTGATATTGGATACAGCCTTAGACCCGTACTGGATTCCTTAAAAGCCTGGGGAAAAGATTACAAAAAATATACAAAACTCCTAGAAAAAATGAAGGGTTAACCCTTCATTTTTTTATAAATAATAAATTTATTAAATTATTCGTTAAAATCGCTTTCCGCAACGACAGAAGCAATCAATTCACCATAACTGTTTACAGTGCCATTGGTCTCTTCAACAATATAACGCAATCCTTTTTTCCCTTCTATAGACTTTTCTGCAAAATCCATAGCTTCATCATAGTCTTTAAATTCGCCTACTAAATTCTTTGACAATTCTGATTTGTCTTTTGATGTGTAAACTTGAAACATAACATATCTCCTTATAATTACATTTTTATTCTAACACATAAAAATATCATATAAAATTACCCCTATTAAACAAAAAGATGTGAAATGTACCACCCAAATCCCACAAGCCAAATAAACATAATAAATGCCAATAATATTGGCTTCAGACCTAATCCTTTAATTTTTTCAAAATTAGTTTCAACACCAAGAGCAAACATTGCAAGTGTTAACAATAAAACATCAAATTCCACAATGCCTGATATAACTTGCGCCGGAATAAATTTCAAAGAATTAATACCGCACATAACAACAAATAGAATCGCAAACCAAGGAATAGGAACTTTTGTCCTTTCTGTTTTAGACTTTTTAGCCAAATACCAACCAAGCATAAATAAATATGGAACTAACATCATTACTCGCGTAAGTTTTACAATAACTGCAGTATCAGTAACAGAAGGCGATATCGCACTACCGGCCGCAACAACCTGAGCAACTTCATGAACAGTTGAACCTATATATATTCCAAAGACATTTTCAGGTAAGATACCACACTTAAATAACACCGGATACAAAAACATTGCCGCTGTTCCAAATAAGACAACCGTTGAAACTGCTAACGATACCTTATGAGACTTTGCCTTCAACATAGAATCCGTTCCCAATACTGCAGCTGCACCGCAAACAGATGAACCGATTGCAGTCAACATACACAAATCTTTATCCAACTTAAAAACCCTTGTTCCAAGATAATAGCCTATTAAATAGGTAGTTATAAGCATACAAATATCTGCAATTAATCCTTGACCTCCAACTGCAAAAATTTGTTGAAATGTTATTCTAAATCCATACAAAATAATAGCAAGTCTTAATAATTTCTTACCAGAAAAAGTTATTCCATATCTCCAACTTCTCGGAATAAACCTTAAAAATACATTTCCAATAACCATTCCTATAATAATAGCTAAAGTTAAAGAATTAAGATTTATAGACTTACAAAACTCGCATTTACAAATAAAATACGAAATTATTGCAAATACTAAACAAAATATTACACCAGCTATATTTTTTTTCATTAATTATTTACCTCCGGAAGACAATAATATCATGAAAATTTCTATTTTAATCTTCAGGCAAACTTGTCTCCAGATTTAAATTTTTAATTGCAAGTTTAATTGCAACAGATTCATCTTGCAAAACCGAATCTTCACCGAGCTGGGAAACGATTTCTAAACCTTTTATCTGTTCATAAACTTTAACATTTGGCACAACAAAAATCAATTTAATCTTCTGTGCCTGCAATCTTACAATAATATCTTCCAATGCGAATATAGCAGACATATCAAGCTCCGTATTAGAACTGTAATTTAATATAATATATTCTGTCTCAAGCATTTCATCAAAATGAGAAACTATCTGAGTTATTGAACCAAAGAAAAACTGACCGTCTATATGCAAAATTCTTATCCTATAATGAGAATCTCGCTCAACTTTAGTTTCATAAGGAGTATAATCAAGATGATTAAAATATGAAACTTTTATATTTGTATCGTCAGCAATTCTTTTTGCGTACAAAAGAGCTGCAAGAATGATACCAATCCCCAATGCAAAAATAAGATTATAAAATACAGTAAGTAAAAGTACAGCAATAAGAACATATAAATCGTCTTTAGGAGCAAACCTAAGTACCTTTAATACTTTTAAATCCAGAATATCATAACCGATTTTAATCAATATTGCAGCAAGAACACATATAGGAATTTGTGAAATAAAAGAAGTAAGTTTGAACAATACAAGAATTAAAATTCCTGCAGAAAGAATTGATGCTACTTTCGTTCTGGCACCCGTTTTCACAGCGGCCACACTTCGCATTGTAGCAGCTGAACCCATCATTGAGCCGGTAACAGCACAAAATAAATTACCAAACCCCTGAGCTAACACAAGTCTTTTAGAATTATGTTTAATTTTAATAAGAGAGTCCATAATTATACCGGTCAACAAACTTTCACTAGTTGCAATAAATGCCAGAGTTAAAGCAATAGGAACGTCTTTCATAATTACATCAAATGTCAAATGAGGAAAATGTATAGTAGGAAGAGAAAAAACTACATTAGAAATCTTTTCTACATTCCACCCCAGAAAATAAGCTGCTCCTGTCATAATAACAAGAGCCAAGAGTTGTGCAGGAATAAACCTGGTAACAATTTTGGGAGTAAAAAATAACAAAACTAAAGTAATACTCCCCAAAATTAATGCCTCTATATTAATATTTGAAAACACCGTAGGATACGCCATCAATGCTTTAATAGTAGATGATTGAGCAACACCTCCAACCAAAGGAGCAATTTGGAGAATAATAATTATAAGTCCAATCCCGGTTAAAAAACCTGAAATTACAGGATACGGAACATACTTAATCATACGAGGTATTGGAGTAATCGAAATAATCATTTGAAATATAGCCGCCATTACAAGAATACCAACAACAGATGTTATATCCCCTGAAACTAGCCCGACAATTGTTGCAATTATAATGGAAACCGGCCCCGTAGGACCTGAAACAAAAGGCATATTACACCCTAAAATACCTGCAACTAATGATAAAATTATTGCCCCCCATATACCGGCAGAAGCCCCCATTCCAGAAGCAACACCAAAAGCCAATGCCTGAGGAAAAGCTATGATAGTTGCAATAATCCCGCCAAATAAATCTCCCTTAAATGTTAACAACTTTTCCCTTAATGCGTTCATTTATACCTCATAATTTATATTTTTATCTAAGCATAACAATAACACAAAATGAGGATATAAAATATCCTCATTTATAAAGTTGCAAAATTATAAACCTATTATAAATTAGCTAATTTTAAACTTAAAGCTTTGAAAAACGGTAACTTTTCATTTAATTCTATATTAGAGGCTATAGGAAATTGAACAATAACCTCATTAGGATTTTCTACAATATAATCTTCAACCTCAGAATCTTCAGAACTGATAGAAGATTCTACATCAACATCAGCAGATTCATTGTCCTTCTTAATATAATTACGAAGATTACAAGCTTCCAAAATTTCTTCTAACGGAGCTTCTTCAATAGTTATAGTTGGATCAGACTGAAATAAACGACTAAACTTAGTTGCTTTTGTTCTCATATTAAGATTTTGAACATCTTTTAGATTATTTCTTACAGTTTCTGCTAACATAGATTTTCCTCTCTCTCCTTGATTAGTATAACCATTATTCCGGTTTTTCACATACTCCATTTAATGTAATTTTGAAAAAGTAAATTTGACAGGGTTTAAAAATATAAAAAAAAAGTTTATAATTAAAATAGAGTTAAGAAAGGGTTTATATGAAATACTTTTGGTTGTACGTAGTTGCAGTTATTGCATCTTTAGGTGGCTTATTGTCCGGTTATGATACCGGGGTAATTTCAGGAGCTCTACTATTTATTAATGAATCCTGGAATCTTGAGGATACGACTCAGGGAATCTTAGTCAGCTCAGTTTTAATTGGTGCTGTCATTGGAGCAGCAACAAACGGTATTTTAGCAGATATATTCGGCAGAAAAAAAATTATCATGGCTACTGCTATAATATTTATTCTTGGTTCTATACTTTGCGCATTTGCTCCAAACATATACATTCTTATTGCATCTAGGATATTTGTAGGATTTGCAGTAGGAATAGTAAATTTTGTTGTTCCGTTATATTTATCAGAAATTTCACCTAAACACTTAAGAGGAACACTCGTTTCTTTGTATCAATGGGCAATTACTGCGGGTATATTATTCTCATACTTTATAAATGCCATATTCGCTCATGCTGTATATAATTGGCGCTGGATGCTCTTTGCAGGAGTAGTGCCAGGACTTATCCTATTTATAGGAATGTGTTTTATGCACGATACCCCGCGTTGGCTTGTAAGTAAAAAACGAGATGAAGAAGCCAAAAAAGTATTCAGCAAAATAGAACCTGAACTGGACACAGAAAAAGAAATAAAAGATATCAAAAAAACGCTAAGATTAGAAGGCCATAACCAAGATAAAAAATTTCAGTTGAAAAAATGGATGATTATGCCTTTTGTAGTCGGCATAGGAATTATGTTCGCACAAATTTGTACAGGAATAAATACAATTATTTACTATGCCCCGACCATATTCAAAAATGCAGGATTTGAAAGTAATATAACAGCTATCTATGCAACAACAGGAATTGGAATTATAAACTTCTTAATGACTATTGTTGCTCTATACTTCACTGATAAATTGGGAAGAAAACCTTTATTATATTTTGGTTTAAGCGGAGTTATGCTTAGCTTAATAGCATTAGGATGCGCATTCCAATTTGCTGATTTCTTTGGAGATAATCTAAAATGGGTAACCGTAGGTAGCTTGGTAACCTATATAATATGTTTTGCAATGAGTTTGGGACCTATAGGATGGATTCTAGTTTCAGAAGTATTTCCTTTAAAAATACGCGGAATAGCTATGAGTATTTGTACTGTTTCCAACTTTGCATTTAATTTCTTTGTAGTAAGTAGTTTTCCTATCTTATTACATAGAATAGGAGGTGCATGGACATTTTGGGGGTTTGGAATAGTCTCACTATTATGCATAATATTCGTATATTTCTGCGTACCTGAAACAAAAGGAATTTCTCTAGAAAAAATAGAATCTAATTGGATTCATGGTATAAAACCGCGAGATTTCTAATACCGGAAACAATCTTATAATCCTCATACTCCAAAGGCTGTCCCACCCCAGACAGTCTTTCTTTTTAAGAATTTAATACTCTAACGTTAAGTTTTATAACAAAAAGTATATATACTCTATATACCGATAGTAAATTTTGGAATCAAAAAATTCTTTATAAAAACATAGGGGATATTTAATATAAGAAAAAGAATTTGGAGGAATTAAGCATGACTATTTCTGGCGTTACTTTAGCTGACAAAATTGCAGAGAACAGATTAACTGAGGCAGACAAAAAAGCTCTAGCCGCACAAAGAGAAGAATCACTAAAAAAACAAAACCTTTGGAAACAAGAACAACAAGCAAAAAAAGAATTTGGAAGAGGTTTTCAAATCGAATTAGAAAAAGAAAAAAGAGTAAAAGCAGGTTTACCTGAATATGATATTCAAAACTCAACCTCAAAAACAAATGTTAAATCAGGAAAGAAAAAAGCTGTTAGTGCAGAAGAAATTTTAAAACAACAAAAAGGTTCAGAAGCTTTAGGCGAACTAAGAAAGAAAAGCCATGCTCAAGCATTAGTAGCAAAAGCAGAACACCAAGGAAAAACAGGCACAGCTTCAGAAAAACATATCCACAAAGAAATAAAACAGGCACGTAAATTAGATCCTGCAAGTGTTAAAGGAATAAATGAAAAAGAAATAATCCAGAATAAAGAAGTTGTTAAAGATGTCGTTAAAGAAAACGGTAATGATATTATCAAATCAACAAAAGAAACAACAAAAAAATCAGGCGGATTATTTAGTAAGATTGGCAAATTCTTTAAAGGTAAAGGCGGTAAACTTGCAATTGGAGCAGCTGCAGTAGGCTTATTAGCAGCAGGAGGAGCCTGGTTATATAACAAACTCACAGGTAAAAAGGAAGAAACAGTTGTAGATAAAGATAAAGATACAACTACTACAACTAAAGCAAAAGACGAAAATAAAACTCCAGAAAAAACAACAACTCCGGACGATCCAAAAGCAGTAACACCTGTACCAAGTGAGGATAAGAAAGATAAAACAAATCCTACAGACAAAAAAGATCCAACAAAACCGGTTGCTCCTGAAAATCCGGATAAAAAAGATAACACAGTACCAAAAGACTATATAGTTAAAAAAGGCGACTGCGTATGGAATATTGCAAAACAACATTTGAAAGATTTAAGCAATGACCCTAATTATAAACCAACAGATGCTGAAATCTTAAAACACACAAAAGAATTAATGGAGTTAAATCAATTAGAATTTGAACCGGATGGCTATCACGTAATGATTAGACCAAATGACAAATTAAAGTTGGTAGCATAAAAGAAAAATAAATAACAAATGCCGAAAGCTGAATCAAAAGATTCAGCTTTCGGCATTATCAGTAAAATAACCAAATTACAATAAAATAGGAATTAAGATTTATCACTTGACAATGTGTTAGGTTTACCTTACAATAAAATCACTAAAAGAAAGGGCAACGATGAATTCAGAAACAAAGAGTTTATCTTCCGGTTTAGAAGACTATTTAGAGGCAATATATATAGCTCATCTAAATAATAAACCGCTAAAAGGTGCAGAGCTTGCAAGACAATTAAGGATTTCAAGGGCATCTGTTTCCGAAGCATTAGCCAAACTTGTGTCAAAAGATTTAATAAAATATAACAGGTATGAAGCTATTTGCATCACCCAAAAAGGTATTACTGAAGCAAAGAAAGTATATGAAAAACATCATATACTAGAACAATTTTTGGAAACAGTTCTGGGCATAGAAAAAATCGAAGCAAATGAAAATGCATGTAAAATAGAACATATAATTTCACAAAATGTTCTTAATCAACTCAAGCTATTTACAACTTTTTGCCATAAAAATAAAACCTTTCTGGAAGCATATAAAAAGGAAAGCTCAAAATAATGATTAAAATTTCTTCGTTTGGCAAATTTTTAGACCAACCGCTATTAACCTCAAAATTTGACAAAAAAGTCCCTGCTATACTTACTCTTGGCAGTTCGGCTTATGTTCTTCATGAATTAAAAAATACCCCTCCTGAGGATCGTAAAAAATCAGGTCTAAAATCTGCAATTATACTCGGGATAACCATTTTATCAGCAGTTCAAGCACCTAAAATTGCAAGTTTTATTACCAAAAGAGATACACAAAAAAGTTTTACACAAATAGTAAAAAACAATACAAAAATTGTTGATACAATACTAAAACAAAATAAATATTCAGAAAATATAACCCATATTCTAAATAAAGCAAAAAATAAAATTCTTTCAATAAAAGAAATTGAAACATTAAATAATAATCTGGATAAAAATACCTTTAATAAACTTATACCACCTCCAGAAAACATCACCTCCAAGGATATATTTAAAGAAATCGGATGGTTATCTATTTTTGGAGCAATTCCTGTAATTGGCGGAATTGCAGGTGGCATCGCAGCAGATATGACAACAGAAAAATTCTGGAAACAAGGAGTGCCTGATAAAATTAAAGAAGGAGTGTATCAATATCTTGCAAATATATTTATGTGTAATATCGGTGCTGGAGCAGCTCTAGGATTACTAGAAAAAATGAATATCAAATCAAAAGCCGCACGCTGTATAGGAATGATAAGCGGAATTATTCTAACAGGTGTTGTCGGAGGCAGCGCAGCCGCAAATTATATAAGCAATAAATTTATTAATCCCGTGTTATCAAAAAATTGCAAAACAGAAAACAGAAAACCTGAATTATTAGACTTAGGTTTACATACTGATGATATTGCAACAGTATCTTTATTGTCAGGCTTAAAATGGATAGAACCGTCTTTACCTATATTGTATTCTATATCCGGTTATCGTGCAGGTATCGGTTATAGAAATGACAGCAAACATAATCACAAACATCATACTGATAAAAATACTAAAGCTCATTTTTTATACAATAAGTGTTAGGTAAAACTAACACTTATATACACCTTATTTATTACAACCCACAACTGTACACTAAAAAAGAGGAGGGAAACACCACCTCTTTTTCTTTCTTAATAAAAAATAAGCTTATTTATTTATAAAGCGTACAATTTCTTTATCTCTTGGTTCAAGTCCTACGCGGCTAAGGAATTTTATCTCTTGAGGAGAATCTGCATATTGAACAAATGTTTCTGAACCTTTAGACTTTAATCCTACTAAATTTTTAAATGATTCAATCATAGATTTTGCTATATGTTTAAAAGTTCTGTCTCTATGATTTTGTTCATAAGCAAATAACGGATTAGTACCTATTTTAAATATTTCAACATCCTCTCCTTTTTTAATTTTACCTGTAGTCATTAAGCCTAATACCTGACGAGGATTAATTTGTTCAAAATCTTTAAGTTGCGAAGTTAAAGCATAAATTTGAGATTTGCGGCCAAGAATATTAGCTTCTTCAGCAATAGCTCCGGATAAATTTTTATTATTCCAAAGCTGGCTTATATTCTCAACTAAACTAACATCTGATTTTTTATAAGTGTCAAATTTGATAAAACTAACATCCATTTTTTCCCATTTGCCATTTGGAGCCTTGTATTTTATTTTTGCAGGACTGATAAATCTTGCCCCGAATTGTAAATTATTAGTTCGTTGAATTTCCATAAATAATTTTCCTTTCTATATTTATAGAATCTAAAATAAAAAAATAAAATTTTTTGCTACTTTGTAAATTTAATACAAATATATTATATTAAATCCAACTTACATAAATGCTTATAAGCACAAGATTTACATATTCCTTGTTTGTCTTCTTTTATAGGATTAAATTTCAAAGCCCTGATATTACAATATGTATGTGTAATTAAATTTTCAATATAATCCATATCCGAATCCGTCAATGTCTTATACACACTTTTTGTATGATCTTCAACATATATTATACCAACCTTTGACACTTTTGAACCGGTAAGTTTTTCGTAAGCATACTTATAAAAACAAAGTTGATTATAATAATTTTCTTTATCTCCGGACAACGAAATTTGTTTTTCACTAACAGGAACTCCTGTTTTATAGTCATACAACTCATAAGTTCCATCTGAATTTTTTTCAATTCTATCAATCTTACCAGTTATCAAATCACCGTCAACATCAACTCCACAGAAACTATATTCAACATCTACAACTCTGGAAACCGGAATCTGAGAAAAATACGGATAATAATTAAAGATAAGTTTTTGACCATGCTTCAAAAACATCTCTTTTTTAGACTGAGAAGTAAATCTACAAGCATCCATGCCTGTATTAAACTCTAAAATAATATCTTCTATTTTTGGATAACATCCCGTAGATTTTGCATTCTTTATTGCACGCTCAAGTATGGAATGCACAACAGAACCAAAATTTGCCCTATCCCAATCAGCTTCTTCTACATCAATTCCAAGAACTTTTAAATAAAAGAATTTACGCGGACAAGCAAGATAATCATTAAGACGAGATGGCGATAGAACAATTTCATTTACCCGTTCTTCAATTTCACGTTTAAATGCCTTTTGATTATCAAATACTTCAGATGATACACTTCTAAAAAATTCTTTTGATAAATCTTCTGCACTACACTCAAACTGCTTCGATTCAAAATCATAATTGGCAAATTCAGAAAGATATTTTGTAATTTGCTGAGATTTCCCGTTATTATTATCCGAAAAAGATAAAAATAAAGAATGTTTCGCTCTTGTAATACCTACAAATAATAATTTCAAAAGCTCAGAATCTTTTTTTAGTTGGGCCTCATCCTTTTCCAAGACTTCGTCCGTTATAAGTTTATACTCTCCCGGCATCTTAAAATTTTCCCAACTTGAAGCAACAAGATTAGGTAAGTATACATATTCGAACTCTCGACCTTTAGACCCATGATATGTCATTAATTGCACAGCATTTTGAACAACGGTATCTTTATCTAAAGTAATATCGATATCATTATTAAGGCAATCATCCAAATACTGAACAAAATTATTGAGTCCACGTGTCAAATCAAGTTTCTGAAAATCTGAAGCCTCTGAAATAACTTTTTTAATTCCAAGAAGATTTTCACTCCGATTATTTCTATTTTTATAAAAATAAGTTAAAAGTCCTGTTCTATTAATCACTTCAACAACTGTATTTCGTAAAGAATTAGAAGCTGAATATTCTTTTAAATATTCAAAAGTTTTTAAAAACTCTTCAATTTTTTGAGGATTTTTCCAATCAGATAATGTCGACATCAGAGAGATGAAATCACCAGGTTCATCATTTTTCCTTAATTGCTGCTGATGAAGAATCTTGTTATAATCCTCTAAATCCAACTTGAAAGGTTCTGATAACATCAGACCAAACAATTTATCACTTGAAAGTAAATGATTGTTCAATGCTTTTAAATAGAAATAAATCAAAATCGATGCTCTTATAGAAAAAATACTTTTTCCTTCATCAATTTGATATGGAATATTTTTATTTTTTAAAAGTTCTGCAAAAACCTGAAGTTCCGCTCTTTTTTTGGTGATTACTGAAATCTGTGAATAATCTTTTTCTCCTTTGTCATTCCTAGGACATAAATCCGAATCCAAAACAGCTTTAATATCATCAGTTATATAATTAAACTCCTGCAGCAATTCCCCAAATTGATACCGTTTTATTTTCTTATTTTTTGAAATAATATTTTGATTTTTAGCAGTTAATTTTTTTGATATATTAAATTTCTTTTTAAAAAATTCATTATTTTCAAGCCTGTTTTTATCCTGAGCAACAACCAGATTGCTAAAATCTAAAATAGTTTGAGTTGAACGATTATTTTCTTCAAGGCAAATAACGTTCGTATCAGGATATTTAGTTAGAAAATTTTCAATATTATCACTTTTTGCCCCTTGAAATCCATAAATAATCTGATCATCATCACCAACTACAAAAATATTTTTATCATTATTAGCATCAACAAGATTAAAAATTATACTGTTCTGTAAATCATTTGTATCCTGATATTCATCTACTAAAAAATACGAATATTTATTTGAAACTTCTTTTAAAAATGCTTCATCTTCTTCAAAAGCAATTAAAACAAAATTTATCATATCCGAAAAATCGATTAAATTTCGAGCAATCATTTTTTTTGAATACAACTCATACAACGTCCAGAGTTCTTTTGCTTTTTCAATATTTACTTTTATTTTTTCAAGCTCAGAATAACGACCCTTATTTTGATTCTTTCCAGCCTGTTCGCGTTCATAAATTTCATTTTCAATTTCTTTATAACGAGGAATCAACAACGGATTTTTATCAATAAATGATACGTACTCTTGTTTAGTAAGACGTTTTGTTTTTAATTTTTCAACATAAGTTATAAAATTCTTTGTAAAATAATATTTATCAGCTCTTGCAGGAACAAAAGTTTTTAAATCAGCTTCATCAATACATTCTTTCATAATTTCAATTTTTTCTGTATCAGAAATCAATCTAACATCCACTGAAAGTTCAAACTGAGATGGATATTCTTTTATAACGTCATTACAAAATGAATGATAAGTATAAATATCAACAGAAGAAGCGGCAGCACCCATTTTTTTAATCAAACGCTGACGCATTTCAGACGCTGCAGCATCAGAAAAAGTTAAACACAGAATAGAAGAAGGTTTAACTCCATCTGCAAGCATTTTTTCAATACGATGAATCACTGTAAAAGTTTTACCGGTACCAGGGCCTGCCAAAAGCATTACTGAACCGTTTAAAATATTAATTGCTTCTTGCTGACGCTTATTTGGAACAATTTTATCAGACTTTAAAACTTCTTCCAACATATAAATAATTTAACATAAAAATTACTTGCCATGAATAATAATTTTTTGCGGATTATTATCTGTTACTCTTCTTATATCGTCTCCAAATTTTTCAAACTGTTCAACAGAACATACAACTCTGCCGGTTACACATTCTAAATTCGGAGGAAATTTTGTAATTCTTGAATTATACAAAGCATTTTTACCATCCAAAATCAAATTCCCATCAATTTTTTTGACATTTTGTAACAGTATATCTTCACTCAATCCAAACATTGAATATGGGATAACAATCCCACGATTAGCATTCATAGTATATGAAGGCTTGTAACCTTTAATTTCCAAACCTCCATCCGGCAATTCCTTAGTATCAACACCCAAAAATTTCAACATTGAAAAATCGTCATTTTCTTTAACAGCTTTTGCAAATGTTTTCTTTAAATCAGCATCATATTCATTTAATTTCTCACTAATCATAATTGCTTGAGAGGCTTTTGGTCCCTCATCAATCACTCCTGAATGACATTTTAAACCGCTCTGCTGAATAAAATCTTTAATTTTATCTACAAGTGTCAAAGGAACTATATTGTTATTTTCAATTCCCTGAATCTGGTCAACTTTACCTATATGAGTAGTCATCCCAACAAGCGGCTCCCATAAATTAAACTTTCCACGTTCAAGATACAAATAGAAATCCCCATCTTTTAGTGCATCTTCAGCTTTATCAACACTTGAACGAGTACACCAATTTTTACAACTCAAAATTTCAAGAGCCGCAATATTTTTTTCACTATTTGCAGGATCATGCTTTATCGAAGGGATTTTTATCCAAACTGATTCATTATCGGAAAGATTCATATCCATAAGAAGGTTATCCCTCAATCTATGGGTATAAATTTCTAAAAAAGATGGAGCTGCGCATCTTACTGCTCTATCTTTTGGTTCAATTTTTTCAAAACCCTTAATTGTTTCAAGAAGAGCTTTTTCATTAAACGGGACAGGTATATGTCTGTTATTTTCTTTAATTTCACTTGTAACAGCATCCCAGATAACAAGTTTTAAAGAGCGATCATTCCTAATTTTAGAAACAAGTTCTGGATTATGCGGCACACCATTTTCAGCAATCATTGACGGATTTTCAAGAAAACTTTGCCACTGACCCAGCCTTGCAGCACGCGCTTCATTAATCTTATTTACTGAACCGACTCTAATTTCCTGCGGGATATAACTTTTCCATTTAATTTTTTCAACTATTGTTCTTTTAAATGGAGTAAAAACCCTATTTGAATCAAACAAATTCTTTAAAGCGTCTCCTATTTTACTTGCAGAAAGCATACTCCCATCTACCTGTAATTTCTTATTTCTACCCATAATTTCAGATGCCAAATATTCAAACACGGATGAATACATAGATGGAGCAGATTTTCCGGTAAAACAAACTGAATCCGTTGATATTTTTTCCGAATTAATTGATTTATATACATAATTATTTTTATTATTTATCCCATAACTTTGATATCTATTTTGGAAATAATTATTACTTATTAAAGGAAACATTTATGTAGTGGCCTCATATTTTATTTCTAATATTCTACTTTAAAAGTACTAAACAAAAAAACTTGCCGGTTTATTAAGATTTTTTAATAAAAACGGGTATTGTAATATAATACCCGTAATAAGATTACCCAAATTGTGTAAGATAATTTTATTAAGATTTAACTTCTTTTTTTCTGTTTGCCATTTTTATATTTATCATAGGAAGAATAATTCCAAGCGCAATTGTAGAATATGCAAGCCCTGCAGCATGAGCAACATTCAATTTCCATAAATTTTTTCTGGCAAAATTTTTCCCTTTTGCAGCAATTTCTGAATGAGTTTTTAGACTTATATCATTCAACCAATGTTTTAACCCAGTACCTTCTTTATTAATATTAAAGAGATTTTCTTTTTTTCTGTCCAGTAAATTTGCAACTCCTTTAGCTGCAAATCCCCCTAACACAAGCCAATTTAGGAATCCAAAATAATCTCTTGTTACAGATTCTCGAAGTTCATTATTACTGTCTGCAGCAAGAAACCTTCCTACAATAGTTGAAGCATATACTGTTTTTATGGCATTACCTGTTGAAACTGGACCTGTAAATTGCAATTTTTTAACAAAATCTTTTGGATTTTTTATCTTCATTACGCCAATTGTCATAGCAATCATCCCTGCACTTGCAAGAATTTTCTTAAACCAAAGACCTTTTTTACTATTATTATCTTCAGATACCATATTTTTATTTTCATAATCAGGATCACCGGCAAATCCTTTTTTCCCCGTACGTTTTTCTGTAATCTTTCTGTTTAAACGCTGATTTGTCAGCCCTATAACAGAAGCTAATGATAATGCTCCGAAAATCTTTATTTTATTAATTTTTCGAACTTTATTAAGTGCAGCATCTATGTTTACTTTATCATTTGTAAAAACATCTTTTCCCATATCATATACATCTCTTAAAATATTATGCATTGTTGCACTAAGTTTGTTAGTTCCAATCTGAATATCTACATTTCTATTTACCCCAATAGCATTTGTAAGACGGGTTTCCATAATTTCGAATATATGTTTTTTATCATTAATTGTAATATTTTTATCTTTTATTACATTAGCAAACGTTGTGATAAATCCTGATTTTGTAGTTAATTTATCAGGTAAATTCTTATATTCAGGATTATCCCATTTGTAATTATTCCATTTATTTTCATCAAACCATTCTATATTTTCCCAATCTATATTTTTAAACTTGGCAACCTTTTTCCCATCAGGACCACTCATATTTTCAAAAATATTTCCAACATATTTTTCCACGTTATTTGCACTATTATCCCAAGCTGTTTTTAATACATTAATTGAATCATCACTAAACCAACTTTTCGGATTTATATAAATTTGCGGCTCTACTTTTTTTACCGCAACTTTAGCAATTATTCCGGCAAGTATACCTGCAGATAAACAATTTATAAAAGTACCGCTTATTTCTCTAAAAAAAGTCTCAGCTCCGGCATTCTTATTTCTCTTTTTAGTATCAATATATGTCCTTGGACCAACCATCGCTCCAAGATCAATCAAAACAGCATTAGCCATTTCATTTGTATCTAAAGTTCTCAAAGTTGAAGTTAATATTCCATCCATTGGACCCCTAAAAACCGGTTGGTATCTCCTGTTCCCTGTCTGATAATTGTTTGTTACTGTTAAATTCATCTGTTTCCTTTACTATTGATATTTTATACACACTAAAAAGTCCCGCTATATCATAACGAGACTTTTTAAATAATTTACAAATTCTGCTTATAACTTTAAAAATTTATACGCGAAAATTCATGCAAGTCCCGCTCTGGTACCCACACGAATTGGAGGAATTATTTGATGATAATGTTACGTATAAATTTGTCATATAATTATTACCTGTGTAGCAGTATATAGTAAAAAAGTATTTTTGTCAATAGGTGTTAATATCACATTAATAAATTTATTACACATATAACTTGAAAATTTAATTTATATCCTATAAAATAAATAAAAACATTTAGGATGGTTATATGAATAATGAAGTTTTAAAAAATTTATCTTATGGTGTATATGTTATTACATCATTATGTGGAGATTCTCCTGCCGGATGTATTGCAAACAGTTTAATTCAAGTAACATACAATACAATTGCCGTAAGTATTCATCACGACAATTTTACAAACAAATGCGTCGAAAATTCTAAAAAATTTGCAGTCTCTATACTTGGTGTAGATGTTGATAATAAAATTATTGGAACATTTGGATATCGTTCAGCTAAAGATATAGACAAATTCAAAGATATTAAAACATCTACAATAGATGGATTACAAATTATCGATGAAGCGTTGGGATACTTAATATGTGATGTCGTTGACAAATTTGAAACAGAAACACATACAATATTTTTAGGAAAAATTATTGACGGAGAAATGCAGAACAGCCAAATCCCAATGACATACGCTTATTATCATGCAGTAAGAAAAGGCTCCAGTCCTAAAAATGCTCCTACTTACATTGAGAGGAAAAAATAAAAATAATGGAATTTAAAGAAGAACAAGATAAAATATCAAGTTTTAATAGCATATATGGAAAAATAGAAAAACAATTTCCAATATCTGAAAGAAAACCTGAAAACAGTTTAAAAAAAATTTTGACAAATAAAAGATATAAAGTGTTTAATATATTGGAAAACAGTTCAGAATGTGGATATTTTACCTTTTTTGAATTTATGGATAACACAATTCTTATAGATTATTTTGCAATATACCCGCAATACCACTCCAATGGATTCGGGACAAAAGCTTTTGAATTGATGAAAAAAACTTTTTCATATAAAGGCTGCTTTCTGGAAGTCGAAAAAATTAATCACAAAGAGCCGAATACAATAAGAAGAATAAATTTTTATACCAAACTCGGAGCAATCAAATTGGATATAAATTATTTATACCCAAATTCAGAAGGCTATCTTCCAATGGATTTATATTTTATGCCATTTAAGAACAAATATTGCCCAGAGAGAACAAATGTAATGAAAAATATAGAAGAGGCATTCAAAAATATTCATTTTGATATAAAAAATACTCAGGAAATATTATCCCTAATTAAACATCCTATTGATTAAAACAATTATTTGAAAAAAATATTTTTTAAATAATATAATATTAGCAGAGGATAGCTATATGGATAAAAAAATATTATCTAACATTTCATTATTGCTGACAGCTCTCATCTGGGGTCTATCTTTCGTCGCACAAAAAGCCGGAATGGACCATATCGGACCTTTCAGTTTTAACTTTGCAAGAAGCATTTTAGGAGGATTAAGTTTAATTCCAGTAATATTTATTGCAAAAATGCTAAAACATGATACCCGAAATAAAAGAACCAGACACAAGCAACATATACGACTTCTTCAAGCAGGAATTTCATGCGGAATTGCACTATTTTTAGCAATGACAATCCAGCAATATAGTATGCTCTACGCTACTGCAGGTAAAGCAGGATTTATCTCTGCATTGTATATAATCTATGTTCCTGTAATCTCATTCTTTTTTGGACAAAAATTGGCTAATAACATAAAAATAAGTATTATAATTGCACTTGTAGGATTATATTTATTATGTTTCAAAACAAATGCAGGTATTGACATTTGGGATATTGTATTACTCATAGGAGCATTCTTCTATGGGGTACATATTCTTGTTGTTAATCACTTTTCAAAAAAAGTTAATGCCATAAAAGTTTCATGTATACAATTTTTTGTAGTCGGACTACTATCACTTCCTTTAACACTTTTATTCGAACAACCTACAGTAAACGGTTTCGTAGATTGCTGCATACCCATACTATTTGCAGGAATTTTAACCTGCGGAGTTGCATATACATTACAAATTTTTGGACAAAAATATACAACTCCCACAATAGCATCCCTTATACTCTGTCTGGAATCTGTATTTGCTGTTATCGGCGGTGGAATAATACTACATGAAGCAATGACCCCTAAAGAAATAACCGGTTGCTTATTTTTAATCTCAGCAGTTATACTCTCACAAATTCATCCTAATAATATCAAGAAAGGAATTCCACAATCTTCTCAGCAAGAAGAAGCGCCGATTGAGGATTTTGCCCGGTTATAATATTTTCATCAATACAAACATGTTCTGACCAAGGTGCAGCTACTTCAAAATTGGCACCAAGTTCTTTAAGTTTGGTTTCCAATAAAAATGGCACATCTTCAGTTCTTTTAACTATTGACTCTTCCTTATTGGTAAAACAAGTAACTTTTTTATTTTTTACAATAGATTCACCTTCTTTAGTCCTTGCAAGAACGAATCCGGCAGGACCATGGCATACGGCACTAAGCAATTTATCATTGTCATAAAAGTATTCAACAACAATTTTTAAAAATTCATCATTTGCAAGGTCAAACATTGGTCCATGACCACCTGGTAAAAATAATGCATCATAAGATTTATAATCAACTTCAGAAAGTCTTGTTGTATGCCGTAAAATTTTTATACATTGATCCCACTCTTCAGGATTTGAACAGGACATACTCCCTTCGTCAACAGGAGATAAACCACCTAAAGGACTTGCAACAGTAATATCATACCCCGTATCCTTAAATACAAGATAAGGTGATGCAAATTCTTCCAAATATACACCGGTCTCTTTTATCGGAGAATTCGTATTTCCGCTAAAATTAGTTGTTACAATCAAAACTTTCTTTAATTTGTTGTTCATAAAGACTCCTTTTTATATGAAGTCTAATTTGAACAAATCAATTTAATATTCCCTGATTAGTTATATTATATACTAATACATTACAGATAGCATTTTCTTTCCTGTCCGGCAACTCCGGCATATAATTCAACAAATTGTTTTGCAGGACTAACATCAATTTTTTGAAGCAATACTTCTTCAATTTGGAAAAAACCAACATCACTTGACATTTCAATATCTATTTTAATAGGTTTTCTTTCACCTCTATGAATTCCTATACGATTAATTGCATTAGCAGAATATTTATGAATATCACCTACTTTCGGAGTTGTATTTATAGCCAATGGAATTCTGGCCCTGCCTTTTGTCATATCACAACCATCAGCAATAAGGATAATTCCTGCTTCTATTGAATGTATCTTTCTTGATGTCATATGTCCAATAATAGCTTCAGTTGTAAGTGCTCTAATTACAACTCTTTTATGCAAATCATTCGGAAACATGTATTTAAGAGTTCGTTCTATAATCGGTTGAGCAATAAGAGCAGACATCTCTTCATGTCCTTGTCTGCCAATTGACATTCCTAAATCATGCATCAATCCTGCAAGAATTACTGCGCACATACTATCTTCAAATGTTCCTATTTCTTCTTGCTCAAGAGAAGTCTTTATTCCTGCTTCATGCAATATATTCAGCATTTTTATTGCATTACCCACAACCTGACGCATGTGAACAGGACCATGATCATTAAAACCTAGTCTGCGAATAGATACATTATTTGCATATTCTTGCATCTCTTGTAATTCTTCATCCGCAAATAGATAATTAACCAATTCTAAACATACAGGGTGATTTTTCAACCTGGCTTGAATTTTTGATTCTGTTGAAAGCTCTTTAACTGATTTCATAATTTTCCGACTTTCTAGTGTATATCCTCACTATTAATATGATAACGCATAATTTATAAAAAGTTAAGTCTTTATAAATCTTTTTATAGTAGAATATTACTGTAATACTCAGAATTAAAGAAAGGGGTTGTCATGTTGACAAAGAATGCAAATGTAATTGCTGAATTTACAGGAGTTGATTTCAGCAAATATTCATCAAAAATTTCTGAATTCGTTAATGAATTCTCATCCAGAGCAAATAAAAAAGGACAATTTTTAAACTGGGTAAATCTCCCGTCAGAACAAGCAAAAAGAGTAGATGAGATTTATTCTCTTGCTGAAAAATTAAAAAATCAAACATGTGCTAAAAAACTTAGTGTTATGGGTATTGGAGGTTCAAAACACACAGTAGAACACATGCTGTCTATTAATGGACTTAACATAAGACATGATGCTGTAGAATTTTATTCAGATGTTGATTCAATTAGCTTAGAAAGATTTTTATACAGATTAGAAAATAATGTTTTGGAATCAAACTTCCTAATTGCATCAAAATCAGGTTCAACTTTTGAAACTAAAGACGGTTTCTTGAGAGTATTAAATATGCTAATTGAAGCATATAAAGCTCAAGGAAAATCACAAGATGAAGCAGAAAAAGCTGCTCACAAACATTTCATTGCAGTAACTGATGCCAATGCTGAAAAATCAGAATTAAGAAGAACTTCTAACGAAAAAGGCTGGCTTGGCGATTTATTTATTCATGACGATGTTGGCGGAAGATTCTCAGCATTTGATGACCATGCATTATTTACTCTAGCTTATGCAGGAATGAAAAAAGAAGATATGGTTGAAATGTTAAATGCTGCTCAAGAAATTTCAACAGAATCATTAACTGCAGATTTAGATATAAATACTGCATTAAAAGAAGGTATTTTCTGGGCCGATGCAAAAATAAACGGGATAGCAGCTTCAGTTCATCAATATATGGGCTCAATTTTCGAAAATACTGTTTATTGGCATGCTCAAATGCAGAATGAATCAGTTAAAGATACATTAAAACAAATAGCTAAAGTTCCGGATGCTATGCATCACTCTGCAGAAGCTCACTTCAACCCTGCAAACAAATTCGCATTTGCACTTACTGTTCCGCAAGATAACGGAGTATGTTCTGAAAATGCAAAAAGTTATATTGATGCATTAACCAAATCATACACAGTTACCGGAGCATTTTTCTTGGAAACAGCTAAAACATCAAAAATGGGATTGACTCCGGCTGCTGCAGGAGCTTTAACACAATTAAGAGCCTTTGCTACAGTTTATCAGGAAATTGTTGAAAAAATTATGTCAGGAACATCATTCCCTGAAGTTTTAGACAGTGTTCTTCAACCTCACGTTGAATTCTACAAAAAGAATTTAAAAGGTGGAGTTGTTGTTCCTGGAAGAATTTCCAAATAAAATCTTTGAATAAAAAAACAAAAATACGACAGCAAATGCTGTCGTATTTTTGTTTCAAATTATAGTATTTATTTTACGCTTTTTGATTGATGACACAAGAACCTTATTGATATAGTATTCTTTATTATGGCAACAAATTTTGATTTTTTAAAACCCGTTGATAAAAATTTATTTGACATTATTTCAGAAGCTGAAAAACTATATAGAGATGAATATTTTGAACAATGTATGGGGCAAACCAGACGATTTGGAGAAAATATTTGTAAAAAAGTACTTGGAAAACACAGAACAAATGAAAATACATTTGATGAAATGCTAGCCACTCTAAAAGACAAAGGAAATCATTCAGAACAAGAAAAAGAATTCGTAAAAGATTTATATTTTCTGAAAAAACACGGGAATGAATCTGTTCATTCTGCAAAAGTAAAAAAAGATGGAATAGAAGCTTTAGAATGCTTGCAAAGAGCTTTTGAAATAGCAATAAACTACGCCGTTTATAATAAAAAAGCAAAGACAAATATTCTAAAACTACAATATGATACAGAACTTCTTATAACAGGTAAAAAATCAAAAAAAACACTTGCAGAAAAATATCTTGAAGAAAAAAATAAAGAAAAAACTTTTACAAAAAGAAAACCAAAGACTTCAACAAAAACAAAAAACTCTAAGCAGCAAGTCTATTCAATGGTCTCTGCCGTAGACAAACCAAAACTCCCTATATATTGGATTCTGGTGGGTATTTCTTTTATAGTTTCATTTATCGCAATGATAATAATCCTACTATAAATGTCCACATCACTCTAACCAGACAAAACATTACTTAATTATTTTACAATTGAAGCTTGACTGAGAGCAGCTATCAGGTTGTAAAATAAAAATGTTAGCATAAATGGAGTAAATATTATGAAAAAAATCTTTAATCTATTATTCTGCACATTATTACTAATAGGAGGAAATATTGCTATGTCAGAAACTTTAGAACAACCGTTTAAACAAGGCGAAATCAACCCATACAACAAATTTTTTACAGGTACTACTTATTTATCACGATTAAGTGAAAATGATGATACTTGGAATTCATCTATTGCTAATGTAACCTTTGAACCTAATGCAAGAACAAATTGGCATAAACATTCTGGCGGACAAATTCTTCTTGTTACCGGAGGAAAAGGACTTTATAAAGAAGAAGGACAACCTATCAGAATTCTAAATAAGGGTGATGTAGTAAGAATTCCACCAACTGTTGTTCACTGGCACGGAGCATATCCGAATGAATGGTTTGCTCATATTTCTATTGAAACAAATCTCCCAAATAATGAAACAACCTGGCTTGAGCCTGTTTCAGAAGAACAATACAGAAGTGAGTTAAAATAAAATCCAGCACAAGTGTTTAAAATATTCTTTTAAATTATATCTAACGAAAAAGGAGAAGTTTTTCTCCTTTTTCGTTTTATTTATATTGGATTTAAAATCCATAAGCTCCCCCCCCCCCCGAACTGGCAAGACTGGCTCTGGGAGCTGATTTTCAGTATTTTTACATTTGTTTTTAAAGAACCATTTTTTTCTTAAAAATTCTGCTGCAGGTTGTTCAACAAAATGATAAGTAATTATACCAAGTATAATAGAACCTACAACAGGCAAAATAAAATTCAACACCGGATAACGAATAATAAATTCTCTATGCGGCATCCAGAGGCAAAACTGAGATGAATCCAAAACAATTGCTTGCATTACAAAAATTGAATATGAATACTTACCTAAAATTTCAGAGAATCTATTATTGAGTAACCTACTAAAGTAACCTCTTTTCAGGATAAACAGCCAAAACAAACCGCTAAATGCTAAAATATAAATCATATAAGCATCAGGTGATTTTATTTGTTGAAATGAAAGATAATACATTAAAAAAGAAAATAGATATATTTCACTTATTGTATAAAACAAATTGACTAACATTGTATTATTATATTTTAGCACTGTAGGTTTAATCTTTAAATAAATAATACTCAGCAAATAACCTAATCCTATACTAGCAAAAGCTCTCATTAATCCTCTGTTAAATATATATGCAACATTTACAAAAGGTCGTCCTGCAGAATGTATATAGAAAGCGAAACCTCCAAACATAATCATTGTTGAAACAAAAATCATCCAATCTTTTGATAGATGTTTTCTTAAAAAAAAGTAAAATAATAAAGTCCAAAATAATGCCGAAACAAACCATGCCGAAGAATTATTACCATAAACAGTTGTAAAACCTACATTATTTATACCTAGTAATATATAAATATTAATAAAACGATGATACGGTAAAGGAATAAAATGAGCAAGAATAGCATACAGTATAACTGAGAACCAAACAACCGGCCAAAGTCTCAAAATTTTTTTCTTTACAAAAGTAATAAAAGAAACTTTATTCAAATCTGCCAGTCCAAAAAAGAATCCTGACATAATAAAAAAGAATTCTACCCCTAAACCGGCACTTTTAAAATATGACGGAAATATATCCGAAGCAAATTTCAAACATAACTGATTTTCAACATGCACAAACACAATAAGAATAATAAAAACAAAACGTAAAAATTCTATATTCTTTAATTTTTCAATCTTATTCAACTTCTACTTTCCTCAAAATTCACTAGCATTTTAGACTTTGTCCATAATAAGCATTTTTACCATGTTTACGAGAATAATGCTTATCTAAAATATAATCTGGAATACTCAAAATTTTAGAATTTATAATTGAAGTCTTAAATGCCATTTCAGCAATAGTTTCCAATACTACAGCATTATGAACAGCCTCAAAACAATCTTTACCCCAAGTAAAAGGTCCGTGTGATTTTACTAAAATACCTGGAACAGTCAAAGGATTTTCTAATTGTTTTATAGATTCTTCAATGACTTTTCCCGTATTATATTCATAATTTTCTTTAACCTCCTTTTCTAATAACTCACGAGTACATAATATTTCACCATAGAAATAATCTGCATGAGTTGTACCCAAAGGTGAAATATTAAGCCCTGCCTGAGCAAATGCAGTAGCATTAACAGAATGTGTATGAGTTATTCCACCTAGAGTAGGAAAATGATTATACAAATATAAGTGCGTCGGTAAATCTGAAGAAGGGTTCAAATCTCCTTCCACAATATTACCCATTAAATCTACAACAACCATATCACGCGGAGTCATTTTATCATAAGAAACCCCACTGGGTTTTATAACAACAAGATGACTCTCTAAATCTATTTCACTGACATTTCCCCAGGTATAAATAACTATACCGCTTCGCTTTAATTCAATATTCGCCTGACAAACTTTTTCTCTTAATTGTTTTAACATATTTTCACTATCTCTTTTTGTTTATTTAAAAATTCATCCAAATCCGCAACAGAGTTAAAACAATAATTACCTTTAACATCTTCTGCACATTTATAACCAAAGCCGTATGTAACACCTATAAAATCAATACCGGCCTGTGCTGCTCCAACAGAATCAAATTCGCTGTCTCCGATTAATACAGTCCGTTTTTTATCAGCATTTAAAACTTCAATACATTTTTCTACAATATCGGCTTTGTTAAGTTTGCCGGCTAAATCAGAGCCCATATAAAAATCACAATATTTATTCAAGCCAAAATGCTTAATAATACCTTCGGCATTTTCATGACTTTTATTTGTTGCTATTGCCAGCTTAAATCCATTACTCTTTAATCGATTGAACATTTTAATGATACCTGGATATAATTCAGCATTATATAGAGAATATTTCTTATAATTCGCTCGAAATTTATTTGCAACTTTAAGCGCATAAGCTTCATCCAAATTAAACTTTTCAGCCATAGATTTTTGCATAGGAGGCCCGACAAAAGTTTTTAAAATTTCTTCTGACGGCATCTCAAAGCCATAATCTTCTATTGTAATTTTTACAGCATCCACAACTCCATTAGTTGTATCAAGAAGCGTGCCATCTAAATCAAATAAAATTGTATTATACACTAACTTCCTCCTTCTCAAAAACCTCAGAGTACAAACTGTCAGTTACAAAATGAATATCTATAGAATTTTTTAAATCCGCAAGCATTTCTTTTGTTTCCTTAGTTAAAAGCAGTAAATCCTCTTTATTTGTTGTTGTTACAAGACTATTATCATAATAATTAGAATCACTTTCCCCGGAAAAACCATCAAAACCGGCAAAAAATACACGTTTAATTCCTAATTTTATAAGTAAACGAAGAAGTAAAATTGCCGAGCTGTCAACATTTATCCAGCCAAACTTAACCAACGGAAGATAATTAAAAATCATCTCATTAAGATTTGCTTCCGATTTTATATTTGAAGTTAATAAAATTTTTGCTTCAGAGCTGTTTACATCTTCCCCATTTATAAAATCTTGATACCTATTAACCCCGCTAAAGAAAATATAGTCAGAACGAAATTTACTAATATAATTATTAACAAAAATCACTATAGGATTTTTACTTTGAATAAAATATTCAACCTTATCTTTTTGAGAAGATAAAGTTTTACCGGGAACAAGAAGTAATATTTCTCGGTCTCTTAATTTTGCTGACAAATCTTCCAATGATTTTTTATCATCAATTTCTCTATCAAAATGCTCCACATACAACCGTTCTAAAAGTTTGTAATCATAAGCTTTTTTCTGTTTATTATCAAGTTTTTCTATAATAGCTCTCAAATCCTTAGACTTAATATTATGTCTGCGAAGGAGATGATTCACATTAAATACATGTGAGCTGTGAATTCCTGAAAGGAAATAAGGAATGCTATAACCCCACTCACACTCCTGAATAAATTTTGGCATTAAATAATCAATAATATCTAAAAGTGCATCCAAATCTTTATTTTGGCCGAATTTTTTGTTTAAAAATTCGGCCAAACACTCAGTATGAGGGTTTCCTGCACCGCGTCCGCAGCCCAGAATTGAAGAATCGATATTTATTTCTCTTTCATTGCATGCCAAGTTAACAAATTCTTGAGTATTGGCGTTTGCCAACATTAAATTGTTATGAGCATGAAAACCCAATATTATATCTTTATCCAAATTATGATTGACTATTGAATAAATATGTCTCAAGTCTTCTGCATACATCGCACCAAAAGTATCAACAATTGAATAAGCATAAGGTTTTAATTCATTTACCTTTTCAATAACTTCCAACAATTCAATATCCGAATAACTCATGGTATCAACATTCTGAAAAAATACTTTATAACCTTTATCTTTAATTGCTTTTGCATACTCAAAAACTTTAAATCTTTCGTCTTTCTTAAAACAAATTCTTATACCGTCAATAGATTTACCATCATAATCAGACAAATACTTTAAGTCATATCTACCATAATCAACCAGAGCAACATACAGAGTTCCAGCTTTTTTATTTTGAAGATAAGGTTCAATCTCTTCAACATATTGAAATATTGTACTATCAGGATTATGCGGAAGATTCTTTAAAAATCCGCATTCTATTATATCAACATTAGCACTTTCCAATGCCTTTATAAACTTTTTTATATAATTTTTACCAAGAACTAAACCGTTAATAGGTGCTTCTCTTAATGTACAATCTAACAAATTTATCTTCATCATCTCAGTTTCCTTTTAAAATCAATTATTCAATAGCTCCAAAAATTCTTTTGAAAATTCTTTATTAGCAATTTTATGCCTAACTATACCGGTTACGACTTCTAAATCTTTCGGGGTATCAACAGAAAGGCTCTCCACATTTTTAGCCTCTTTCAACATAAGAGGTTTACCATAATCCGTAAATCTCAAAGTTGCGATGCCCTCAATAAGCTCGAACCTGCCGGGAGGATTTGCCGCATAAAAATCCAGCATTTTTTTGTTATATCCAATTATCCCAATATGTTTATAATAATCAAAATTAAGAGTTTTATACGGATAAGGAATAGGAGTTCTTGAAGTATATGTCATCCTCATATCCTCATCAAATACAACCTTGATATTTGAGGAATCAATTACTTCAACAGGATTGTGCATTTTAGTAATAATATTAGTTCCGAATTCTGTATCCTGCGGCACGGATTCCGGTATAACCATTGTTATTAATTCAGGATTAATAAGCGGTTCATCCCCGTTAATTTGAATATAGAAATCTGCACTAATTTTTTCAGACACTTCCTGCAATCTGTTTGCAGCTTCTCTATGAGTTGATTTTGTCATAATTGACGGAATATTATATTTTTCACATACCTCAACAATTCTATCGTCATCCGTTGCAACATAAACTTCATCTATATTTTTAGCCAGCTTTGTTTGCTGATAAGCCCACCATACCATAGGTTTTCCGCAAATATCTGCAAGAGCTTTTGCAGGAAACCTCGTAGAACCATATCTAGATGCAATTATAGCAACTGTTTTCATTATTTGCCTCCATACTTTTTATATTCTCTATAATTTTTAATTTTATTGATAATTCATCACAAACAGAATTATCATACTCAGAAATAATATTATTTTTTGCATACGGATAATATTTCAATGAAGAGAATCGTAAAATATCCGTAGACGTAACACCTTTATTATATTTATGGTCTGTATAAATTATATGCATTGGAACATTAAATACAGATATAGGTTCCACAAAACCCGAGCGCAAACCTATAATACATTTCGATATACTTGCCAAATACAATGCCTCAGAAATACTCAATTCCTGAAAATTAGAAAAATCAGGATTGTTTATTGAATTCACATACACTATATAACCTGAGTCTTTAAGCTCCTGTATCAAATCCATCCAGAAAGACTTATTCAATGGTTTTATAGTTTTAGCTTCAGGTAAAATAAAAATAAGTTTATTTCTGTCAATATTCTGAAATTTCTTATTTATATTATTTACAACAGAATCTTCAAAAAATAT